>Ga0207663_10000007_pt1 | contig 208566 bp, 179 predicted proteins | sample LARL53metaG_FD_184346 | JGI IMG/M metagenome (GOLD analysis project Ga0207663, IMG submission 184346) | Corn, switchgrass and miscanthus rhizosphere microbial communities from Kellogg Biological Station, Michigan, USA - LAR L5-3 metaG... | ecosystem: Host-associated > Plants > Roots >...
CACTTACTCCGATTATTCCGGCAGCCTCTATCCACGTGATCCGCTTATCGATTGCTCTCAGTATTATTTCTTGAATCTTCATCGCTTTCTCCACTGCAGTTTGTCGGTAAACCTTCATTCAGCCACTTTAGCTGAACATCTACCTTACCCTGCTGAAAGCGGACATATCGTGTGCTAATGGACCGGACATATCATGTGCTAGCGACAGGACAGTACCAACCACCTTGACAGCAAGCTCAGTATCATTCAGAGTCGGTAGACATAAATCTGTACGTTCCAATTCATATGGAAGCCAAGCACAGCAATGCGTTGCGTGAGCAGGTGCTCGGCAATAGAGCCCTTTTAGCGGAGCTCTTTTTGGTCCGACCCTTAATTACCAATGAAGATGTTGTTCGACTGGGTGTTGCAACTACTTCAGACGCTGCCGAAGAGATGCTCGAGTCGCTTCGAGCCAGCGGCGTTATTGAGAAAAAGGAGTATGGCTATACGTGCCCGCTTGAGATTCTGAATTGGGTTTCAGAACTCTTACCACCAAGAGATGATGCCGAGAAACTCAAGCGTGCGATGAGTAAGCATTTCAAGCCTTCGGTTCAGGAGTCAATGGTGCGTAGAACGCTAGAAGCCTTGAGTCCCATCGCAACTAGCAAGCATCCAGCGTCTCGCCCCACATGGTACTTTGATCTCACAGCGATTATCCATCCAGCCTTAAGCATTGATCAAGATCTTAACATTACAGCGTGCTCGGATGCACTCTGCGATTTCCTTCGGCCTGTGTACCCTGACCTGAAAGCTCAAGTCGATGCGGGCAACCTAGGTCTTATGCAATTCCTGCGCGGCCTTGACCTCTATCATTTCGATTACGAGACTTTGGAACCAAGTGAAGTGCACGTTCTCGACCCAACGCCAAAGTTTTTGGGCCTGCTCCAACATTTAGCCGAAAGTGGGTCGGTCAATAAGAAGCCTGCCCTGGTTCGGATGGGAAAGCTACAACACTATCTAGAACTTTCATTCGCGCTCCAAGTCGCCTTTCCGGGCGCCCAATCCATCTGGCATGAGGTGGATCGGCGAGTGGGACAGATGCGACTGATTAGGGCAATGCATTTCACTAAGTGGTTCATCACAGCACATCGTCTAAAACAGCCAACCAACCTATTCAATATCGCTCGTGCCAAACTTGACGTGATGACTCGCAAATCCAAAAAGGCGCAATTAACTCAAGAATACGTGCAGTCTAAGATTTCTGAGGTCACTGAATCGCTATCGGCTGGGATCGAGGAGTTCTCTCGCTTCGTCGCAGAGATCTCGGGACGGGAATACCAGATTGTTACCAACCTTGAGAAAACCGAGGACGTAGACGTTATCGCAGTGCTCGAAGATGTTGTTACTGACATCGATCACATCTATGCTAAACCTTCCGGCGTATTGATTGCACTAGACATCCCATCGTCAAACGACACAAGTTTTTTCATTAGCACGAGCCATTTTTTACTCAGGGAAGCTCTTTTTAATATTGTCCACAACGCATTTAAGCATGGGAGGCGAGGTACTACTGATCCGAAGATCCACATCCGCTGCGTCTGTTCAGTGTCAAGGCTCGTGATTGAAGTTGAAGATAATGGATCCGGCATGACTGAACGTGAGCTGCAAGATTACGCCCAAGCGTTCAACGAAATAGGGCCTATAGTTAGCCCTGCGGAGAGTGGCGCACTCTCCGGATTGTCGTTGGCAATGTCTGTCATCAAAAATAGTGGCGGAAATATCTCGTTTAAGAATCTGAAGCCTACAGGATTTCGGACCACTTTGGTTTTCGATGCCTGTTGAAAGTTGTAAAGGACGAACCGCCGTGCTCAAGAGTTTCTAAGGCGCAGGAGTTTCTGATGGACAAAACCAAGATTAAGCCAACCTTGCCACTTGATCGTCGAAGCAGGATTAAAGAAGCTGGCGATCTGTTCTTGAACGACCTCGCTAATTTCAGAACGCTGGATTTCTTAGAAGAAGAGTTTCTTTACGAGATACCTAAGGAACTAAAAGCAATGGCTGAGACTTTTGAGAACCAGGTAATGCAATGCGAAGCAGAGAGACAGCTCAGTTCATCGGAAGTCAGCGTAGCGTGCGGAATTTTCCGGAAGTCGAGGATTTGGGCTGAGAGTCGCCATTACAGAGATCTGGCGGACTGGCTTGGTACAAAAGAAAGTCGGTGGAAAACGAAGCTGCATTGGCGCAAAAAGTCTTATGGAACCGCCCTAATCCTGTCATTTGTTGGCGTCACTACGGGATTTGGTACAAGCGTTACGCGTTGGCTGATGTCGATTGCTGCAATCATAATCGGCTTTGCATTTTTGGCGTCCAACTATCTAGATTACGGAAATAAGCATCAGAGCTTCCGGAATGCTCTATACTGGAGCGTGATGACAATCTCGACGGTTGGGTACGGAGACGTCGCGCCGAAAGACCACCTGGTACCTCAGATCCTAGCGGGTGCTGAGGGTATCATAGGTCTTGTAATGTTCATTGGCTTGGGTATGTTGATCGGCGAAAAGGCACGAAGGCCCTAAAAATGGGAGGTTCAAAGACATGAGTGTAATATGGTTAATTGAAGACAGTCCAAACCAACTCAAGAGGTTAGAATCTCTGTTAACGGATTTGGAATATGTTGTCTACGCGTTTCGTAATGGTGACGAGTTGCTCGAACATATATCGGAATTGCCGGCTCCTGACGCGATTGTAATGGATTTAGCTCTTAAGGTAACGGCCAATGGCTTCCAGGCAGCCGAGAGTATCCGTGCTTTGCGGCCTGATATCCCAAAAGAAAAATTCTGCTTCATATCAGGCTGGAAGAAGGATTTCAGCTCCTTAACTCCACCCGAGTTTTCTGAGGCCGAAATCATCGATAAGGGTAACTGGACGGTGGATGAGCTAGAAGCCCAACTCAATCACGCCATTCAGAGCAAAGCAGCAGCTTAGCTTGATGGCCGCAGCTTTTATTTGGGTGAGTGTGGAGAGGTGCTTCAAAGCATGAGTGAAGTCTGGTTGATCGAGGATAGCCCGGACCAACTCCGAAGGCTTGAATCTCTGTTGACTGACTTGGGGCATTTTGTGCACGCATTTCAGGATCCTGTTGAGTTGCTTGAACAGATTTCGGGCCTGCCATTCCCCGGAGCAGTTGTAGTGAATTTAGGCCTAAGGACAACTAATGGCTTCCAAGCTGCGGAGGCGATTCGCAAACTGCGTCCCGACATCGCCGCGGAAAGATTCCTTTTTACGTCAGGTTGGAAGAGTCAATTCATCGCTCTTACGCCAGACGAGTTTGGTGATAACGTAATCATTGATAAGGCCAACTGGACGGTCGAAGAATTGGAAACAGCACTTGACAATGCCATTAAAGGCCGAGGAGGTATGTAGAATGATAGCCCGCCGCTTTTGTTTGCCGCTGATCATAATTGCTGTCGTGGTAGCTGGTGCCTGCAGCGGTTGCCGCAATGGTAAGGTGCTGCCCACGGCGGTCTCAATCGGGTACAGTCGATTGCGAATAAGCCTCCCGATCTTCGTTGCCCAAGAGCAGAACCTGTTTCAGAAGCATGGTGTCTCGGTATCGTTAGAGATGTACGAGACCGCCCAGCCGATGATGCAGTCACTCGCCGAAGGAAAGATCAGCGTTGCAGGTTATACAGCTCTTCCAATTACGTATAATGCGATGCAACGGTCTAATCAATCGCTGTATTTCGCAACTGCATTGCTCGAAGATCAAAAGCATCGGATTAGCTACCTTCTGCGCAAAAAGGGGGGAAGCATAAAAGCCATTGGCGATCTTCGCGGAAAGAAGATTGGGATTCTTCCAACAATTGCCTACAAGTCATGGTTACAAGAGATACTTCGCGCGAACAAGGTCGATCTTGGCTCTGTCGTCATTCAACAGGTCGCTCCGGAACTTGAGGTAAGCACCTTGAATTCTGGGGGAATTGATGCCCTGTTCACGAATGATCCGATGGCAACGGCGGCAATCGCTAGCGGTGTCGGCGAATTAATTACTGATATGGTCGAGGTCCCGAAATATCTTGGGGAGCCGTTTCTGTTTGGCAGCTTCAACGCACAAAAAGATTGGGCAGACACACACGCTTCCGAATTCGCCGCGATCATCGCGGCATTGGACGACGCCATCGAGTTCATTAATCAACATCCCGACGAAGCCAAGCAACAAATGCGGAAGTATGTCCCCGAGCAATTTAGGGAACAAGTCGCACTCTATCCAGACGCTCTGTATCTAGCGTCACCGGAAACGACCAAAGACATGTTTCAAAAAGAGGCTGACGCGGAGTTCAAAATCGGCATCATCGCGAGTGCGCTTGACATAGACAGTCTCGTCTACCATGCCAAGTAATGAAGAGCGCCCGATCAGGTCCTCAACGCAATGGTAGTACGTCTGGACTAACCGTCCGACAGCTATGCGCGTGGTTTGAGGACCGCGAGGAACGTCCTAATCCCGTATTCTGGGGCGTCTCTGTTGATGTCCCCCCCGGTTTCATTCTGGGAGTTGCGGGACCCAACGGATCTGGAAAAACCACATTCATGCGCTGCATTACAGGACTTCATCAATGGCGAACCGGCGAGATCAAAATTAATGGCCAACCCGCAACTACGCAGAGAATCGGAGCTGTACCTCAAGCGTACGGAGAATCGTTTTTTCCCTGGGCTAGCCTCCGTACAAACATCACAATGGTCGCTAGCGCCTCCCACTCACATGTTCTCGAACTAGCCCGTGAATTCGGCGTCAATCTAGATCTGGATCTCCGCCCACCTCAATGCAGTGGAGGCATGATTCAACAGGCTGCAATCTTAAGGGCACTAGCGAGTAATCCCGGGCTGTTAATCGCCGACGAGCCGTTATCCGCGCTTGACGTGCGAGTTGCGGCGAAGGTGCGAAAGGCCCTGCGGTTGTATGTCGGACATCATGGGATTCCAGCCATCGTTGTATCCCACGATCTGCTTAGCCTTGTAGAGCTGTGTGACAGTGTGATGGTCGTTCCCGGGATTCCCTACACCACCGCTAACATTGATGGATATCAATCAGCAAAGGTGATCGAAAACGAGAATCTGGCCTCGCTTGTCGATTCCGCATCTTCAAGTTGCGACGATGCCGGGTCGTTTGTTGACAGAGTGTCAAAACTCTTGCGTAAGGAATAGATGATGGCGCTCCACATTCGACTGTTGAATTACTTGCGAGCAATGATCGATCGGTATCCCGGGATTCTAGGAGCATGCTGTTGTCTTCTGCTGTGGTTCATCGTTACCCGCTGGCACCTTGTCGGACGGACCCTGATCGCAAGTCCTCTTGAAGTTGCTAGTGTCATTTCTGACTCAGCGTCAGGGCGGCTAGCTCGTGAAGAGAATGTATTCATTCAAGCTTCTGCCACAATCGGGCGTGTCTTAGCAGGCTGGTCGTTATCATTAGTAGCCGGAATCATCCTCGGAGCAATCTTTGGGCTTGCAACTGCGGCCTACAAGATTATCGAGCCGGTGGTTGAGTTCTTCCGCTCAATACCTCCAATCATGGCTTTCCCACTTTTTCTTGTCGCGTTCAACTTCGGTGAAGAGGCTTACGTGTCCACTATCGCTTTCGGCTGTATTCCCCTTATTGCGCTGACGGTGGCACGAGGGTTTCAACAGATGTCATCTGTTCGGTTGGAACTCCTCAAGGTATTCAGAGTGTCTACAAAAGTGCGTCTGTTAGCCGAGTTCATGGAGATACTACCGAGCTGCGTCCTGGCCGCACGACTAGCCCTCTCAATCAGCATTATCGTAGCCGTGGTAAGCGAAATGGTCTTCACGCCGCGAAATGGCATGGCATTAGGAACTCTGGCGAAGAATGCAGAAATCGCATTTCGTACGCCAGTTCTTATTGCCGCGGTGCTCATCATTGGTCTATTCGGATACGCGGGAAATTTCGGAGTCCGAAAGCTGGAGGAACGACTTGGATTTGCAAAAGCACGCGGAACCTCATTGGGAGAGGCGTAGACCAACAGACCGCTGTTTGCCGATGGTATCCTACCGCCAGACTCAGTCTTAGAATAACCACGGATGCTAGTTCGGGGCCACGTTGCTCAGTTTCGTGAGCATCGAGACAAGAATATCTGTTGCTCTTCGTTTGACCGAATCCTAATTCCTGCGGGGCTCGCTGTCACGACCCGCTCGCAAGCGCCGCACATCTTCAGCCATAACTCTTGCCTTGGGTATCTCGCTTATCGCCCGTTGCATCTGCAAGTCGGTTTCCAGCAAAACCTCGTACGCAGTCTCGGTTCCGTAAGCCGCAGTCACGACCTCGTAGCGAATCTGCCGCTTGACGAAGTCAGCCTCGCGATCGACTCGAGACTCCTCCACTTTGAACTCTTTATGCTCGCGCAGGAAGGTCTTTAGAGCGGCGAGAACTTTGTCACTGATCTGATACTCGCCGGGTTCGAGCTGGTGATGATGATCGGCCTGCCGATCCACTTTGAATTCAGGCACGCCCTGGATCTGACCAGCGACCAATTGATGAGCGAACTCGAATACGGGATCAAACCATACGCGTTGTAGCTCGAACTCGTGCGCCGGGATTCTCACCTTGACTTCAACGTCCGGATCGATTCCTCCTCCGCCATAAACCGCTCGTCCGAGGTCTGTTCGCCGCTCATCGGTGTGCGTTCCATTATCGCCGCGCTTCAAATTGTAATCATAAAACGACCGGCCGGTGTAATCGCGTTGGATCAGTCGGCCGCTCGGCGTGTAGTAATGACCGGTCGTGAGAACGAGCGCCGAACCGTCGGACAATTGAAAGGGGTTTTGTACAAGGCCCTTGCCAAAACTGTTTTCGCCAACCAATCGCGCTCGGTCGTGATCCTGCAGCGCACCCGCTACGATTTCTGCAGCCGAAGCGGTAGTACGATTGATCAGGACGACAACCGGATAGTCCTCGGGCATCGTGTTATCCGCAAAGTACTCGCGTGAAGGAAAGACTCCGGGCCTTCCGCGCATCGCCAAAATCTTCTGCCCGCGATAGAGAAACAAGTTTGAAACGCGCTGAGCCTGCTCGACCAAACCGCCGTGATTGCTTCGAAGGTCAAGCAGCAGCGAAGTCATTCCACGATGGCGCAACTCTGCCAGAGCAGTACGTACTTCGTTGAACGTTGTTGTGTTGAAGCCTCGCTCGAGGTTGATATAACCAATTCCGTTTCCGAGCATGAAATAGTTTGCCACCGACGGCAACGGCACAGACCCGCGCGTGAGTTTGAACTCGAGAGGTTGAGCAGCGCCAATGCGATTGATTTTGATCGAGACTGTAGTGCCTTCGGGACCCAGCAGCTTGCTTCTAACCTGGGCTTGCGTCCAGCCTTCCGTAGACTCGCCGTTGATTCCCGCAATATGATCGCCGTATCTCAGGCCCGCTCGATAAGACGCAGTTCCTTCCGTGGGAGAGATTATGTAGACCTTGCCGTCGTGCTGAATGATTGTCGAGCCGATACCGTAGTAGCGGCTGCTTTGATCGTTCTCGAAGTCTTCCCATTGAGCCCGGTCGAAGTACATCGAGTGCGGATCGAGCGTGCGAAGCATACCGGTGATCGACGACTTCGTGATCCTGTTGAAGTCAACTTGCCCGGCGTAGTTGTCTTTGGCTACCAGAATGGCATTCGTAAAGTCATCAGCGATTCTTTGCCTGGCCGCCGCGTCCGCCGGGCTTTGCCCAAAGGAGCGCTGGCCGGTGTGTGCGCCGGCAAAAGTCACTGGTAAAACTAGCGCCAACACCAACAGAAAATGACGTCTCTTCAAGTGCATCTTGGATTCCTTCGTAACCTTGATCATAGGTAGCCCGGGCCTGCGGATCGTCTCTCTGCGTACTTTCGTCGCGAGATACTTCGGCGATTGTACCGGACGAGAAAGCGGAAAACAACTGTCGCTTTGTTGAGGCCGTGATTGAACCGGCAGCCCCGCTTCTGATAACTTAAGAAACTGATTGATTCGATCGCGGCGACTGGTGGATGCGACCGCGAACCGAATGAGCGAGTAGCACCTTCGATTCTCAAAGCTTTATCACATCAACAAAGCACGCACGAACGGACAAGAATTCTTGGAACAACAAGCGACTGATTCCGGACTTCGGATGTGTCCCGGCTGCAATCAACTGACGCCGGCCGCAAACCCGCAATGCGTTCACTGCGGCCTCGGCTCGATCGAGGCGGTCGCGGCCGAGTACAAGGCCGCCTCCGAGCGGCGATTTCTGCAAACGCTTTTCTCCCGGGCGAATCCTTTCACGATGATCTTCATCGGCATCAACGCCGGAGTATTTGTGCTGATGTGCCTCGCGGGAGGCTTTGCCGTGACCTCGCCGGACTCGGCTGTGCTGATTGGTTTTGGAGCGAAGCAAAACAGTTTGATCGCCGGTCAGCACCAATACTGGAGACTGGTCACTTCGATCTTCATTCACATCGGAATAATTCATCTGCTGCTGAACAACTATGCGTTATGGATCATCGGTCAGGAGATCGAGCGAATCTACGGCTCGGCTCGTTTTGTAGTCCTTTACTTGATCACCGGGCTGATCGGTTCGATCGGCAGCTACACGTTCAATCCTCAAGCGACGTCGGCTGGCGCTTCCGGCGCGATATTCGGACTGTTCGGCGCGCTGGCCGCGTTCGCGTTCAGATATCGAAAGGAAATTCCCGAGTTCCTCAGCCGCGAGATCAAGCGCCGCGTTCTGCCGATTATCGCGATCAACCTTGTATTCGGTTTCTCCGTAAGAATCGTAGACAACGCGGCTCATCTTGGCGGATTGCTGGCCGGCGTCATTCTTGCGTTGGCCGTTCCTTACAAGCGGCCGAATGAACGAACCACGCCGCTGATCTGGCGTTCGTTGCAGATAATCTGTCTCATCGCGATCTTCGTTTCTTTCGCCGATGCTTTTCGAAGCTATAACGGCCCGGCGTTAAAGCTTTCGAATCTCACTACGACTCCCGGCTCAAGCGTAGTCTCCTACTTCGACAATATGAAGGAGGCCAATCGGGCTTTCGTTGAGTCAGGTAAGGCCTTCTCGGCAATTCTCGACGCGAAAAAACAATCGGCCGACATCAGGCAATCAATTGAAGCGGTCGACAGAGGAATCAACAAAATAAATGCAGCGCCGAGAGTCGATCCTGAATCCGATCAATACCGCAAGCGCTTACTTGATTTGCTAACAGAACAAAAGAACATTCTTGATCAGTACTCGCAAACAACTTCAAAGACGCTAAGCGCGCTCGGTTCTCAGCAAGAGGCGTTGATCGAGCGCTACAATCAGTTTGCGTCCGACTATGGCAAGTGGCTTCCGGGATTTCTAAGAGAGCACGGTTACGAATTGGGTGGGAGTGATCGGTGATTCTGGTCAGGGCCTAAGAACCTAGAATATCTCTTCGGCAATTTTATCCTTCATACAAGCGATCAACGTCGATGATCGGTACGCGCTTCGCGCCGCTTTTGAAGTAGCTTGTTGCAGTTCTTGCGAACGTCTGTTCGTTATTTCGCGACTTGCCGGTCGCGACCGGGCGGACCTTCTTCGGCTCCAACGCGATTACGCCTTCAACCCGATCCGCAAGCAGTCCAAGCTGCGCGTCACCCTTGATGAGAATCAATCGCTGTTTAGACTCATTTTCGAGCTGTCCCGTGCCGAGGTCCAGTACGACTGTCATTCTTCCACGCACGCTCGTGAGACCGGCGACGCCATCCGGAGGGCCGGGCAATGGAGTGATTCGAGGGCAGTCCACGACGCCTTCGGTGCTTTCGACGCCGATTGCATAAGCCGTCCCGCCGACATCAAACAACAACACCGACAAGAACTCAGACTTATCATCCGGCGTCTGCGGAGCGCCAAGCTCGAGCGGAAGCGATGACATCGCCGGCCTCGACTTTTCGATCGGGCCACTCGATGATTTCCCTTTTCGTTTTTGTGTTTCCGCTTTCACAATCTCATGCTTCTCAACAGCAATAGCCCCGGAATGTCGAGGACCAGCGCAACGTCACCGCCTTCGAGATCGACGGCTCCCACCACGCCCTTCAAACTGCGTCCCACAGAGCCCAACGATTTGACCACGATCTCTCGCTGCTCATCGAATTGTTCGACCGCTACGGCTACGTTCCTGTCTGCCGCGCAAGTTATCAACACCGGTACTTTGATCGATTCGTTAGCAGCCGGTTGTCCTCCATTGCGATGAAGCACTCTGGCGCCGCCAAGTCCGAGCAGGTAGCCGAGCTCAACGAGCGGAATTGTAGTGCCACGCCATTGCACGTTCCTCTTTCCGTCGCGGCCCAATATTTCCTGCGGTGACAAGTAAAGCAGCTCAATGATCTGCGCTACATTGATCGCGTATTGCCAGCCGCTCGCTCGGACTATGAACGCCGATATCATTACCAGCGTCGTAGGAACCGCCAGCTCAAACGTAGTGGACTTCCCGATCTCCGACAGTATTCGTACTTCGCCGCCAAGCGCGTGAATGGTGCGCTCTACGGCATCAAGCCCGACTCCGCGGCCGGACACTGATGAAACTTCGTCAGCGGTTGATAGTCCGGGCCTCATGATCAATCGAAGCGTTTCTTCGTCGCTCAATTCCTCGTCGGGACGGATCAAACCGGCCTCTGCGGCGCGGCGCCGAACATCAGCCGCATCGATGCCGCGGCCATCATCGGTAATTGAAATCACCGCGCGAATTCCCTCGAGTCTTGCTTCGAGCTTGATCTGTCCGCGAGCATTTTTCCCTGCAAGCCTGCGCTCATCGGGCGGCTCCAACCCGTGATCGACTGCGTTGCGCAGCACGTGATAAATCGAGTCGGCAACTCGATCGACGATTACCTTGTCGAGGTGAGTCTCGCGGCCGAGCACTTCGACAGACACCGACTTGCCAAGCTCGCGAGCAAGTCTTCCCGCGAGCCTCGCTGCACGGGTGAACGTCTGCGCCAGAGAAACCATTCGAAGCTCGACGACTCGTTCTTCCAGCTCGAGGAACTCGCGTTTCATTCGTCTCGCGCTGAACCTCAAGTCGGATCTTTCGCGAGCGCCGAGGTTCGCGGCGGTCAGATACTTCTCGGCCATCGACGTAAGCTGTTCCACTCCGATTGACAGCTCGTGAGCGAGACCCGACAGCTGATCGATTCGCGACATATCGACGCGCACGCTTGGCGAGAGTGGCTGCAACGCCTCTTGAGCAAAGCCAGGCGGGAGAACGGCAGTGAGGTCGCCGCCGGCGTTCCTGGTGCTTGGACCCAGACCCGGCACTCGTCGCCCTGCAGCTCTCAGTGCGTCGCCGGCTCTTCGCCAGGTTGAGCGCTCGAGCCGGGACACTCGTCCGCCGAATTGTTCGACCAACTGCTTGACCTCACCTTCTTTGAGCCCGGCAGCGAACACCAGCTTGAAACCGACAAGGTTAGTCTCGGTTGTCTTTTCGGGCAGAGCGGTGATCACTTCTCCGGAACCCTCGAGCTTCGCCGTTAACGACCGATATTGTGAATCGAGTTTCGCAAGCTCGAATGAAACGATGATCGAATAAAACGATCGGCCGGCGCGAACATTCTCGTTCACTCGATGTTGTTCGTACTCGGTTATGAGCGCGCGCTCGCGCGTCGAGAGGTTGAGCGAGTCAAGCCCGCCTTCGTCGCGTTTCGAGCGTTCACGCGACTTGATTGAGACCGCAGCCAAAAGCTCTCGCAGACGGTCAAAGTCTTCCTCGCTCGTAGTGCCGCGAGCCGCACCACCAACGAGCGCCGCCAGCCCGGCTCCCGCTTCCTGAAGCGCCGCGCTTGTTCGTTCGTTCAATGGGAACAACCCGAGCCTCAAGTCATCGAGAATGTCTTCGAAGTCGTGAGCGAGCGATTGCACTTCGGGCTGACCCATCATGCCCGAAAGCCCTTTCAATGAATGAACCGCCCTGAACGCCCGATTGACGCGGTTCGTGTCTGGGCTTGCACCGCCGGGGGTTGATGCGAGCGCGTCCAGGTCAGCAAGCAGCGAATCGAGCAGTTCTTCGGACTCGGACAGGTACTCACTTAAAAGGGCCTTGTCGTCTATCATATGGACAAGAAGTTGAATTGCGGCGATTGTCAGTCCTGCAGATGCTTGTGAATTATACAACGCGGGGATTCGGTCGTGAAACGTGAGGACACTCAATGTGTTTGACTAATAGTTGAGAATTGAAACCCCTCAAATCAAGTTCAATCGTCAAATCTATTTTTCAATTCTCTATTCTCTATTTTCAATTCCCTCTGGCCGGCCCTTCACTGTTGAGAATTTGTCGCCGATACGCTTTGGTTCCCTTCAAGATCGCGCTTGATGGCATCGAGTATGCCGTTTATGAATTGTGTCGCTTCGAAGGTGGAGAATCTGCGAGCAATTTCGAGCGCTTCGTTTATGACGACCGTCTTCGGAGTGTCGGGTTCGTACAGGAATTCGTAGATTGCGAGCCTGAGGATGTTTCGATCGACGACTGCCATTCGCTGTATGCGCCAGTTCTCAGCGCGCCGCATGATCAAATCGTCGATTTCCCTCAGGTTAGCGATGGCGCCCCGCGCGAGGTTGTCAGAAAAATCGCGGGCGACATTTCCCATATCGTCGCCGAACGCCTCCCAGTAGTTGCCGGTCAACTCCTCGACGCTCGGACGCGCGACATCGTATTGAAAGAGCATTTGTAAGGCGCAGATGCGAGCCTTACGCCTGGCACCCATAATTCAAACTCACTTCTACCAGACTATTTACAACAAGCGTCCAGTTTCAGAATTCGCGGTAAAGATTCGCGAGTTCGACCGCGGTCATAGCAGCCTCGAACCCTTTGTTGCCGGATTTGGCTCCGGCCCGGTCTATCGCTTGTTCGAGATTGTCTGCGGTCACAACTCCGAGAGCTATGGGGAGGTTAGTTTCAAGAGAAACCTGGGCGATCCCTTTGAAGACTTCCGCTGCTATGTATTCGTTGTGGGAAGTCTCGCCGCGAATGACGACGCCGAGGCAAATCACTGCATCGTACTCGTCACTTAGTGCGGCGCGCTTGGCCGCCATCGGTAATTCGAAAGAACCTGGAACGCGGATGATGGTGATCGCGTCGCTTGAAGCACCCAATCGTTCGAGCGCATCCGTAGCACCGCTTACCAATCGGCTGACGATGAAGTCATTCCAGCGGCTCGCCACAATCGCCACTCGCAGGCCCTCCGCGCTGAGTCGACCCTGGATCGTCTTAGCCAATCACCTTCTCCTTAGTCCGGCCGCCACTTGCTTTGTCAACGAGCCGCCTAGTTTATCGACTCTTCGCAGCGGCCTTTTTCAATCATCAACTGAATTCGAGTATAGGTTTCGGTTTGAGAAGCTGTCAAGCGTGGTCACCATGTCGTTGTTGTAATCACATGTTGCAAGTTGCGATTAACGTATTCGTCAACCTCGCAGCCTTTGGCCCTCCCCCTGCGACGCATGGCTCGAACCAGAGCGCTCCGAAATTGATCCTGCTTGCTTGAGGATGATAAACTCTAGGATTCGCATGAGGGCCTCATCGCTCACATGCGAGCCCGTGAAGAACGTCAAGCAATGTCTGAGCCTGTGTCAATGCCGGAAGAAGTCATCAGCGTTCGGGGCGCGAGAGTCCATAACCTCAAAAACATCAGCGTCGATATTCCGCTCGATAAGCTCACCGTCATAACCGGAGTCAGCGGCTCAGGCAAATCAAGCCTCGCCTTCGATACCATCTACGCTGAAGGCCAACGGCGCTATGTCGAAAGCTTGTCTGCCTACGCGCGTCAATTTCTCGAGCGGATGGATAAGCCCGACGTCGACGAAGTACTCGGAATATGTCCTGCGATTTCTATTCGTCAGAAGAATGCGACTCGCAACCCGCGCTCGACTGTAGCGACACAGACAGAGATATTTGACTATCTAAGGCTCCTGTTTGCGCGCATCGGCGCTACCTTCTGCTCGAACTGCGGCGCCGAAGTTAAACGCGATGCGCCCGAATCAGCCGCCGAAGAAGTGCTCAAGCTCGCCGAAGGCACTCGACTCTATGTTTTGTTTCCGGCTGCGGCCGGAATGGACGAGCACTCAGCGAGCTCGAACGGCGCGAACAAGTCTAAGCGCGCCGCAAAAGCTTCAAAGGCAAGCGAGCGCACTCGAATCACCGCGCACCTAATGAGCCTTATGCAGCGAGGATTCACGAGACTGTACAAAAACGGCCGCGTCATCGAGCTTGCGACGCCCGACAGCTACACCGATACGGACTTCGATAGCACGTACGTCCTCGTCGATCGATTGATCGCCGGGCCCGATTCGAGAGCACGTTTGGTTGACTCGCTCGAGATCTGTTATCAGGAGGGTCACGGGCAGGCGATCGTTGAAACGGCCGATGAACCGCGCGTTCGATTGCAGTTCTCCGAAGGCTTCGAATGCAAACGATGCGGAATCAAGTACGCCTCGCCCGAACCGAGACTCTTCAGCTTCAACAACCCATTCGGCGCTTGTCCGACTTGTCAGGGCTTCGGCAACACGATCGGCCTGGATCTGAATCTGGTAATTCCGAATCGCGAATTGAGCCTCGCGCAGGGAGCGGTCGAGCCGTGGATGAAGCCTCAGTACGAGTGGGCGCAAAAAGAGCTGTTGCGCTTCAGCAAGCAGGCGGGCATTCCCACTACTGTTCCGTTCCGACAGCTGACTCGCGACCAGCAGAAGACGATCGTGCAAGGCCGAAACGGTTTCGACGGAGTGATGGGTTTCTTCGATTGGCTCGAAACCAAAAAATACAAGCTTCACGTGAGGGTGTTTCTCTCGAAGTATCGCGGCTATACGTTGTGTCCGGATTGCGGCGGCTCCCGGTTGAGACTCGAGGCGCGGCTCGTGCGCGTGGGCGGCAAGACTCTGCCTGAGATCTGTTCGCTGAGTGCGGCTGACGCGGCTGAGTTCTTCGAGCGTTTGACGTTGAATCAGTCGGAGGCGGAAATCGCAGGCCGTTTGCTTCACGAGATTCGAAGCCGGCTGAAGTTTCTTATCGACGTCGGTCTTCAATACCTGACTCTCGACAGGCTCGCCTCGACGCTATCGGGCGGAGAAGCGCAAAGAATCCAACTCGCGACCAACCTCGGAGCTTCGCTGGTCGGCGCGCTTTATGTTCTCGACGAGCCATCGATTGGCTTGCATCCGCGTGATAACGCGAGGCTCATTCGAATACTCAAGAATCTCCGCGATATCGGGAATACCGTTCTGGTTGTTGAACACGAGCCCGAAATGATGATGGCGTCCGACAAGCTAATCGACATCGGTCCGGGCGCGGGCGAGCTCGGCGGCGAAGTAGTTTTTCAAGGCACGACCGGTGAAATGATTCAACGCGGACAGTCGCTGACGGCGAAATACTTGCGAGGCGAGCTCGAAATCAAAGCGCCGAAGAACCGGCGCTTGATTGGTCCGCGCTCGCTCGAGATTCGTGGCGCAGGCGAGCACAACCTGAAAAGCATCGACATCGACATACCGCTCGGGATGATGGTCTGCGTGACCGGCGTGTCCGGTTCCGGTAAATCGACGCTGGTTCACGACATTATTTTTGCCGGGATCAAAAAACAACGAGGCGAATGGACCGGCCCGGTCGGCGCGGTCCGAAGAATCGATGGAGCTCAACATCTTGATGACGTCGTGCTTGTCGATCAATCTCCGATAGGCCGCACGCCGCGTTCGAATCCGGTGACGTATATCAAAGTCTACGACGCGATTCGCGATCTGTTCGCTTCGACTCGCGAAGCTCAGGCTCGCGGCTTTGATTCGTCGCACTTCAGCTTCAACGTGCCCGGAGGACGTTGCGAACGCTGCGAAGGAAACGGAGTCGAGATAAAAGAAATGCAGTTCCTTGCAGATGTTGAGTTGATCTGTGAGGAGTGCAAGGGTATGCGCTTCAAACAGGCTCTTCTCGACGTCAAGTACAAAGGCCGCTCGATTCACGACGTGTTGAATATGACCGTTCGCGAAGCTCAATTGTTTTTCGCAAACGTTAATCGAATCGCGTCGAAGCTTCGCGTGATGGACGATGTTGGACTTGGCTATCTGCGGCTTGGTCAATCGGCGACGACTCTTTCGGGAGGCGAAGCTCAACGCGTAAAGCTCGCGGCGTTTTTATCCAGGCGATCGAGCGCGCGCACCTTGTACATTTTTGATGAGCCTACGACTGGCCTTCACTTCGACGACATTAACAAGCTGCTTGCAGCGTTTCGCCAACTGATCGAAGCGGGCGGCTCGATCATAATCATCGAGCACAATCTGGACGTGATCAAAAGCGCGGATTGGATTATCGATCTCGGCCCGGAAGGCGGCGATGAAGGGGGAAACGTTGTTGCAACTGGCCCGCCCAGCGCAATCGTTTCCTGTGAACGCTCATATACAGGACACTTCTTGAAGACAGCAATGCGATAGAGCGTGGAAGCGGAATTGAAAATTGCACATTGAAAATTTGCAATTGGGAGCCGGGACACGCTCCATAGATTTGTGATTCTAAGATTTACATTTCCTTAATGGGCTCTATGAACGTCATCGACGAAAGAGGCAAGCAAGTCATCACCGAGTTGGACATTCGTTCGGCTGCGGCTGGCGACACAGTGCGAATCGATGAAGAAGCGTTGCTCACTCCGCTTGCCGGAGACCTCGCTCGCGAACGAGGCGTACAGATCGAGCGAGTGCGAAGACGTTCGGCTGCGAAGAAGAAAAAAATCGCGTTGGGCGCCGATCACGGCGGCTTCGAGATGAAAGAAGAATTGAAGCGCGTGCTTGCCGACCTCGGCCACGACCATCAGGACTTCGGCACACACTCGACCGAAGCCGTTGACTACCCGGACTACGCGCACGTGGTCGCGAGAGCGGTAGCCGGCGGCACTTGCGATCTTGGAATCATCATTGATGGAGCAGGCATCGGCTCGTGCATGACTGCAAACAAGGTGCCTGGTGTTCGAGCCGCGATGTGCTACGACGAAGCTTCCGCGCGCAACAGCCGCGAGCACAACGGAGCAAATGTCCTTACGCTTGGCGGAAAGATGATTTCAAATGATCGCATGCGCTCGATTGTAACCGCCTGGCTTGCAACTCAGCTTACTGAGGACCGCCACCGCCGTCGCGTAAACAAGATCGATGCAATCGAGCAGGAATACCTGAAGTCACCCTCCAAATAGTTCTTTGCGGCTTCGCGCCTTTGCGCCAATCCGCACTTCGCCTGGACAGGACAGGTTCGCGCAAAGTAGCTAAGACGCAAAGAACGCAAAGTGCAATCTTGAACTCGCCCGGCGCTGCCGCGTTTGAAGTCTGTGGGTCAAAAACTTCTCAACGTTTTCCACACATCGACGGTAGTTATAAACAGAAGAGCGAGGATTACGACGAATGCCGGGTGAGGTTGCTGAAATAGCCTTGATCACCGACAACCTTGGCTTGCCCGATAGCCCGGCGCGCGGCAGCGAGTCCGAGACCTTCGAGCGCGCGAAGTCGGGAGACGTCGCCGCCTTCGAGCAGATCTTCGATCGCTATCAGCGAAAGGTTTTGTTGACCGCATGGCGAATCCTGGGAAACCGCGAAGACGCTCGCGACGCGGCGCAGGAAGTTTTCCTGCGTGTTTACAAATATCTCGGCCGGTTTCGATCGGATCAGGATTTTGCAGCGTGGCTGTATCGGATCATCGTGAACGTCTGTCGAGATCACGCTCGAAAGCGCGGACGCCGAGATCAGTTTACTTCGTATGAAGCCGAACATCGGCAAGGCAGCTTCGACTCGATTGCGAGCTCGGAAGACGTTGAAGCATCACTGCTGCGCTCGCAACAACAGACGATGATAGCGAAAGCGCTTGATTCGCTGTCCGTCAAAGAAAGAGCGGCAATTGTGCTACGCGATCTCGAAGGACTGACGACCGAAGAAGTCGCTCGAGCGCTTGGATCGAGTCAGGCGACGGTGAGATCACAGATCAGCACGGCTCGCGCGAAGATAAAGAAGTTCAAAGACCGCGCTCTCAATCGAACGCGGCGAGGATGAACCGATGAACTGCAAACGAATCAAACAACTCCTTCCGTTGTACGTCGGTGGCGATCTCAAGTCTTCGCTGGCGAATCGGATTGCATCGCATCTCGAGTGGTGCGGCCGCTGCAACTGGCTTGCCGACGACTTCAGGGAGAGCCAGAGCTGGATTCGCTCGTACCAGTCTCCGGTGTTTGATGAAGCGTTCGTCGGCGACTTGAAACAGAGTGTGCTTGAAGGGGTCGCGGAAACTCGCTCGCGAGCTTCGCTGTTGCCGTCCTGGATCGGACAATGGAACCGCAGACAAGTGCTCGCTCTGTCGGCCACGTGCTTTGTAGTCGCCGGAATGTTAGCTCTCTACGTTTATCAATCGCGGGTAAAACTGAACTCAGCCATAGTATCCAGGATATCCAACCCGGAAGCCTCCATCGAGACTAAAGGGAAACCCGGCACTGTCACAAAAGAGGCTCCCGGAGCCAGTTTCAAGGGGGCGCAAGGCCTGGTCAGGAGACGCCACAGCTTTGAGCCGCGCACCGACGATGTAGAAATCGCGAGCCGTCATCTCGAACCGCCTCGGCCGGGTCCCGTTGAAGAAGTTCCTGCTAGCGCGAATGCGATAGAGCAGATGGACAATTCAAGCGACGTGCCCGCTGATTCGCGCGATATGCTGCGCATCGAAATTCAAACCAGCGATCCGAACATTCGGATAATCTGGTTTTCTCCAAAGGAAGTTGATCGTCAGCCCACAAAGCCGTTAACAAACACACAACAATAGGAGATCCAATGTCATCAAGAATCAGATTCGCGACAGCCACGTTGGCTGGTCTAACGCTAGTAACAACTTTATGCCTGGCCCCGCCGACGTTCGCTCAGGCAGCGCGCACTGCAACTGCGCAACCGGCTCCGACGGCCAAGAGTCCCGACTACGTCGAAGAAAAGGGGTTCAAGGGAAAGATCTTTGAGATCAAGTACCGCGATCCATACGGCCTGCTTCAGGTGATTCGTCCCCTCGGCAGCGGATTCAAAGGCGCGACGATTTCGGTCGAGCAGGCGTTCAAAACGCTGACGGTCCGTGACTTTCCCGAGAACATCGCGGCAATTGAGGAGGCGATAAACCGCCTCGACAAACCTGAAGCGCCTCGCCCGGATATCGAGTTCAGCATACACGTGTTGATCGCCTCGAACTCTCCCGGCGGATCAGAGGACTATCCGGCGGACTTGGGAGATGTAGTCAAGCAATTGAAATCGACGCTAAAGTACAAGTCTTACGCGCTGATGACATCAGCTATTCACCACTCGAAAGAAGGCCCGAGCGGTGTTAGCAACACCGGCGTTGTCGAATCAAATCTATTCTCCAGTGTGCCCACGCCACCGAACCCAATTTTCTACGAGTACTCTCTTGAGTTGATCTCAATTGACTCGGCATCCGGAACTACAAGCGTTCAGTTGGGAGGCTTCCACTTCAACATGCGTGTCCCTTTGAACATGGGCAACTCCGTCCAGTATCAGAACGTCGGATTCCGCTCACCTGTCAGCTTGCGGCAAGGCGAGAAAGTTGTGGTTGGCAGCACCACAATGGGCGACAAAGGCCTGATAGTTGTGGTCTCAGCGAAGGTGCTCAAGTAGTCACCTCGCGCGGATTAGGAAACGCAAAGCCAAGCAATAGAGAGAAAACCTCGTACAACACGGCAATCATCCAGAGGATTTGGGCATGCCTTTCACTCGGGCCAGCAGGCTTCTACTCTTGCTCTTGATGATCGCCGGCAGCGTGTACACCCTCGCGCGCACGCGAGATACCGGCTTCCTGAATCGCAGCATCACTATCGGAGGCAGTACGTATCGTTATCAAGTCTATGTCCCCGCCGATAGCGAACGAAAGAAAAAGCTGCCCGTCGTAATTTACCTGCACGGGACGGAGGCATTTGGAGTCGATGGGCTTCTCCAAACTCAGGGAGGCCTGGGCGACGCCATCCGCAAGCAAGCTGCTCGCTTTTCTTGCATCGTGATCTTCCCACAGTGTCGAGAGAAAACTCGATGGGTCAATGATGAGATGGAAGAGCAGGTGCTCAAGGCGGTAAGCCAAACTGTTAAGGAATTCAATGGCGACCCGCAACGCATTTACCTTACCGGAATATCGATGGGTGGCGTCGGGACGTGGTACATCGCCGCGCAGCACCCGGGAATCTTCGCCGCTATAGCGCCAATTGCCGGACGGATCGTCTTGCCGAAGCTGACAACCTTCGCCCCGCTCCCATCGAAAGTTGTGACGATTACCGAGTCTCAAAATCCATATCAGGAGATTGCTTCTCGACTTGGCAAAACCCCGGTCTGGGTTTTTCACGGTAGCGACGATTCGACTAACCCCGCAACTGAATCGCGCAAGATGGTAGAGGCTTTGAAAGAAGCGGGCGTCAATGTGAGATACACCGAGTACGAGGGAGTCGGGCATGTTTGTTGGGATAAGGCATTCGCAGAGCCTGAACTCTTACCATGGCTTTTTTCTCAACGACTGAGTAAATAGCGTCGGCTCGTAGCGCGATGCTCCAATGGCACTACTGAGGATCATCAGCTATCATAAGCCGCTTTCATCAAGCTCTAGACGGAAGATCGCACTCTAACAGGCTATGATCGAGGTTCCAAAAAACGTAGTCGAGATGCGTGGAATCACCAAGCGATTTGGTGATGTGCTCGCCAACGATCACATCGATCTAACGATCCCCGATCAATCCATTCACGCGATCATCGGTGAAAACGGCGCCGGCAAATCGACCGTGATGAACATCCTTTACGGCTTTTACACGGCCGATGAAGGAGAGATTTCTATCGACGGTCAACAGCGACAAATTAACCGCCCGGCCGACGCGATCAAGCTTGGCTTGGGAATGGTTCACCAGCATTTCATGCTGGTCGACCCGCTAACGGTAACCGAAAACATCGTGCTCGGAGATGAGCCGACCGCCGGACTCTCAATCGATTATCGCAAGGCTCGCAGTCGAGTCCGCGAGATATCCGAACAATACGGCTTGAAGATAAATCCCGATGCACGCGTCCGCGATCTTTCGGTAGGTCAACAACAGCGCGTCGAAATTCTTAAGACACTGTACCGTGGCGCTCGAATCCTGATTCTCGACGAGCCGACGGCCGTGCTCACTCCGCAGGAAGTAACTGAAATGTTCGCGATCTTGCGAGGACTGCGCAAGCAGGGCAAGACGATCATCATCATCACTCACAAGCTCGCCGAAGTGCTCGCTCTTTCAGACAACATCACCGTGATGCGCGACGGGCGAGTAGTTGGAAACCTGCCGACTAAAGACGCAACAGCCGAAGGGCTGGCGCGAATGATGGTCGGACGCGAGGTGCTTCTTCGCGTGAAGAAGGATGAAGCTAAACCCGAAGAGCCGGTGTTGAGCGTGCAAGGGCTCACGCTCAAAGCGTCGGACGGAAAAACGATTCTCGACGCCATATCGTTCGAAGTTCGCGGCGGCGAGACTCTTGGAATTGCAGGAGTTGAAGGTAACGGGCAGACCGAGTTGATTGAAATACTCGCGGGCTTGCGTGAACCTACATCCGGCGAGATTCTGCTCGAAGGCAAATCGCTGCAGAGCGTCGATACGCGAGAGCGAAAGCAGCGTGGCATAGCTCACATTCCTGAAGACCGTCATCGACGCGGGCTTCTCCTTCCTTTTGACCTCGCGGCAAACAGCATCCTCGGAGTCCACCGCAACTCTCCAATCTCAAACCTGGTGCTTCTCAACAACGCGTTCATCGATACACGAGCCGAACGTTTGGTCAATGAATACGACGTGCGTCCGCCCAACATCGCGTTGCCCGCTCAAGCCCTATCGGGCGGCAACCAACAGAAGCTGATCGTGGCTCGCGAGTTCGACATCAAGCCAAAGCTCGTGCTCGTAGCACAGCCGACTCGCGGAGTTGATATCGGAGCGACCGAGTTCATTCACCGCAAATTAATCGAGCTTCGAGATGCAGGCGCCGCAGTGTTATTGGTCTCTGCCGAACTCGACGAAGTCTTGAGCTTGAGCGATCGCATCGCGGTGATTTACGAAGGACGCATAGTCGGCGAGGTCGATCCAAAGACAGTAAGCGAAGAACACATCGGCCTGATGATGACAGGTGGTTCTTAGCGTTCTTTGCGAGTCTTTGCGTCTTCGCGCGAAACAAACGATCCATGCACGAAAACGAAATCGCAACGATTATTGTAGACGTAGCATTTCACATTCACTCGGACTTGGGCCCTGGTTTGTTCGAGACCGTTTACGAGCGAGTCATGGAGGCTGAGCTAGCCAAGCGCGGGCTGACTGTCTTTCGCCAAAAGCCAATACCGATTGTTTACGGCGGTGTGCATTTCGGTGGCGGCTTTCGAGCCGATCTCTTAGTGGACGACAAGGTCATCGTCGAGGTGAAGTCAATCGATGCGCTCCACCCCGTTCATAAGAAGCAGGTGCTGACGTATTTGAGATTTGCTGACAAGAGACTGGGGTTGTTGATTAACTTTGAATGTTGCGCTGATAAAGGACGGTATCGTAAGACTCGTAAATAAGCTCAAAGAGTAAGATCGGTTTCGCGCAAAGACGCAGAGGTCCGCAAAGAACGCAAAGATGAAAATCCTTGTAATTGGCTCTGGGGGCCGGGAACACGCCATCGCCTGGAAGCTCGCGCAGAGTGTGCACACCTCGCGACTCTACTGCGCGCCCGGCAACGCCGGCATCGGTGAAATCGCTGAATGCCTCCCCGCCGATGTGAATAATCCGGTCGCGCTCGCTGACCTCGCCGAATCGATTCACGCTGATCTGACTATCGTCGGTCCCGAAGCTCCGCTGGTCGCCGGAGTAGCCGAAGTCTTTCACGCCCGACGCCTTCGAGTTGCGGGTCCTTCCGCCGCGGCTGCCCAACTTGAAGGCAGCAAAATCTTCACCAAGCAGTTCGCCAGGCGACACTCGATCCCGACTGCGCGCTTCGTCGCGTGTGACTCGCCCGAAGCCGCTCGCGACGCGTTGGAAAAGCAGTTCGAGTTTCCGGTAGTCGTCAAAGCGGACGGTTTGGCTGCCGGCAAGGGCGTTCGAATAATCAGCGATCGAGGCGAATTCGACGACGCAATCGAAGCGATAATGGTCGAGCGGATTTTTGGAGAAGCCGGGTCGCGCGTGTTGCTTGAAGAGTGTCTCTTCGGCCGCGAGGCTTCCGTAATGGTGTTTACCGACGGCCGCGATTACAAAGCTATCGTGCCTGCCCAGGACTACAAGAGGGTATTCGACGGCGATCGCGGGCCAAACACCGGAGGGATGGGATCGTTTTCAACTCCCGGCTTGCTCGACGATGTGACTCTCGCGCGAACTATGCGCGAGGTAATTGAGCCGACGCTGGAAGGCATGAACCGAGAGGGCAATCCGTTCAGCGGCGTTCTATACGCCGGACTCATGCTGACTGGCGACGGCCCTCAGCTTATCGAATACAACGCACGGCTGGGCGATCCTGAAACTCAAGCGGTGCTTGTGAGGCTCGACAGCGATCTGGTTGAGATTTTCGACGCCGTGGTCGATCAGCAAATCGGAAACACCGATGTCAAATGGAGCAATGATTCATCTGTTTGCATAGTTGCCGCTTCGGGCGGCTACCCCGGCGAGTTTGAAAAAGGCAAACCGATCACCGAACTTGAACAAGCGAAATCCCTTGAAGGCATCGTTATCTTTCACGCAGGTACGGTGCGAGATGATCAAGGCGGTTTCCTGACCTCGGGCGGGCGCGTGCTGGGTGTGACGGGGCGCGCAGCCACGCTCGAAGACGCGCGCATTAAAGCTTATGAAGCAATCGCCCGTATCGAGTTCGAAGGCATGCACTATCGCACCGATATAGCGTCTTAACGGTAACGATTGATCTGTCCATTTACACCAATCTGCTACGCTTGTGTGAGTCTTGAGTGTCTCCAAAGATTCGCGACGCATTCATAAAGCCGAGCTAAGACTCGTAGCCAGCGAGGAGGGCGCGCGCGAAGCGACGCCCGTACGATTAATTTCTGTCAGCAAAGCGCTGTCAATACGTCCGCCAGTTTGTTGACCGCAGCGATCAGCGATCTACCCGCCTGATCGAAGTTGTTAGCAGCGGCCTGATTCTCCGCCGTCTGAGCTAGTCCCGCCAATCCCGTCAGATTAGGGTAGTAACTCTGCAGCACCGGGTTAAGACGAAAGCTCGACTCGAGTTGGTCGAGACCGGCCCGCACGCTCTTAATGCTGGCTCTGAGTTTGGCCTTGCTCTGCTCGATCTGGTCCGCAGACATGCCGGCAGACGACTCCTCGTGATTGCGGTTCAGCCGTTCAGCGGTCTCGATGCTTTTTGAGACGCCTCCAAAAAGGTAGAGGAACTGAGTTAGCGCCTTGATCTGAGTTGCCACTTCTTCGCGGCCGGCTCGGATTTCGGCTTGTTGCTTTTCGGCAAACGTTGTCGAAGCGCCAGGCCGTTTTTGCGTGCTGCGACGTTGCGTCTGTGAAGCCGCAATGACGAATGAGAGGACGATGCAAACAACAATGCCGATGAGGATTCTTCTCAAAGTGACTCTCCTTTGGCCGGTAGTTGCAACCAACCTAACTCAACAAGGCGGCTCAACACAACTATACGAAAGGCTGAGTTTTAGTACCAAGTTGCAAGTGGAAAAAAGTGCTGGGTTGATCGGCATATTGATTCGACGTTCAGGAAGAAGTGTCCTGATTGTTCTGACGGTTACACCGCGATGGATAGAATCAACTTTGAGGGATGCTTTCCGCTCTGAAGTCGCCACAATCAATGTCGACCGTCAAGGCTCGATTTCGAAGTCAACAGTCTGAAATGCGGTTTTCTTCGATTGCGGATCTTTGATTGTAACCTTTAACGAGTACATTCCCGGAGTCAATCCGAGCTGCAGCCGTCCGCCCGCTTCTACGCCTTTCGCGTCATTTCTAATTGTACGCGCGACAAACGGTTGCCAGTCGCCGCTATAGACAACGGCATCGCCGTCAAGTATCTCGACTTTCATTGTCGCGGGCGATTCCGCGCTGCTCGAAGTGTGAGTGCTGTAGACTACAAACCGATAGTACGCTATGTCACCACGTTTGAATGAGGCCCGTCCGACCACGAGCGCAGGAGCCGGCGCTTTATCGGCGCCGCCTGCCGCGGCCTTGTCCGTGCTCTTCCCTTCTTTTCCAAGGAACAAGCTGCTCAAAGCAAGCTTGCTCTTCTTGAGGTCCGGCACCTCGAGCCAGCACATCGAAGTACCCATGGAATCGCTTGCCGTATCGCGCACGCCGACTCGCAGTTGATAGAAGCCAGGTTTCAGCGCAAGCCGTCTGCTGTAGCGAAAGCCTTCGCGCCTGGCTCGCTGAGCCTGTTCATCTGAGAGCCTAGCCTTGAGTGACTGAGCAATTGTGTCGGAGAGTTTGCCGCTTCGATCGAAGATAGATATCACTACTTCAACGTCTACCAGAAATGAGTCATCCTGCTTTTTATATTGCAATCCATCGCCATCGAGATGAACCTGAACCGTAGCCTGTGTGTCGTCTCCCTCTCTCTCCAAGAAATCAGCCGATGAAACTACCGGAATGTTTGTGACCGGCAGCGGAGAGAGCATAGCTTGAAAAAGCTTCTGCCTGGGTGTGTCGGCAACCTCGGACTTCTTTTCTTCTGCTGCGAAATAGCCTTTCTGCGCGCGTACGACGTAGTCGGGGTGATCCTTCACGCGGATGCTAACTTTGCGAAACTTTTTCTTGTCCTTGTTATCCGCGGGATAGTACGAGATCGCGTAGTACACTCGATTTCCGTCGAGCATCGCTTGAAGCCACTTATTCAAATCGTTTCGATTGACGTAAGCCTCACCGCCCGTGTCGTAAGCGATCGTCCTCAGTGTGCTTTGTTCGTCGAGTTTCGATTCGGACAAGTACCGGCTGAAGTCTCCACTTGCAAGAGCCGTCGCAGTGATTGCTACGGAAGCCTGGTATTCAGCGGGTACCTCGAGGCCTTTCGCATCAAACGAATAAACGACCACGCCCGAGCGAGAGGCGCGGCCCGTGACGGCTGTCAAATCCTGATTGTCAGCTCCTCCGCCTTGATCGAGCATCGTGAATCCGTCCGACACAAACGCAATAATCCGCTGGCCCGGCATTTCAGCCATTCGCTCGCACACCGCACGAAGAGTTAGAAGCGTCGCTCGTCGAGTGTAGGTTTCTTGAGCCAGGATCTCCTGTGCTCTAGCTACGACGTAACCTTCCGGCGGTGGTGGCGGCCCCTCTTCAGCAATTAGTATTTGGGTCGCTGCGCTTAAAGCGCCCGGCTCATCGCTCAAGACCCGGGCTGCTATATAAGGTGTAAACAGGCTGTCACTCTTCGGGAATCGAGTTATCTTCTCTATCGCGTACTTCAGCATCTTGCGGTCTCGCATGAATTGCGAAAGCACGCCGAGGCTCGAAGAAGTCGTGACTACGGCAACCAAATCCTGATCGGTAATTTGCTCATCTACGAACTTCTTCAACTGTTGCTTCGCTCGCATGAAGCTGAAGGTTGAAAGGTGCAAGGTATCGACGAATAAAACAATTGTGCGAGCCGGAGTCGCTGAGATACCCGGAGTCGGAGGCTTTGAAACAGACGGAGCATTGTTATCTTTGGCGACGGCGACGGGCGCTTCGCCGTTGCGAATTTTCTCAACCGAAAAGAACCCGATCTCCTGACGTACACCGTTTTCAAGGACCTCGAAATCTTCCTTCTTCAGATCTCCGATTGGATTACCTTTCTTATCCGTGACCACCGCGCGCAATTCGACCAGTTCCGTCTTCAATCGAACTGATTGATCCTGTTCGCCCTTCCTGGTCGCAGTTTCCTGGGACAAGCCAATTCCAACAAGGCAACAGAAGAATAGCGGTAGAACGAACAAGCATCGTCGCAAGCTTGAGCCTTCGCGCTTCATGCGATTTTTCCTGTGAACTCTTTTCCGGGCTTGAACTCTGAGAATCCGGTGCGAAGGCTATCACTCATTCAATCGGGACGCAATCAAGTAGAAACAATGCGGACTCGACCACACATCGGGTGGAGGACCCTTACGAGTGTTGTGGTTATTACTTATCGATTCATCGGAATCGAAATTTATTTTGGCTCGAGAGCGCCGCCCGCCTGTTTCCACGCGTCCAAGCCGCCGTACAGCGGATGAACATTCTTGAAACCGTGCTCCATCAGCTTTCGCGCCACACTGGCGCTTGATCCTTCGTTCGGTCACGTACAGTAAGTGATGATCGCGCGGTCACGCGGGATCTGGCTGACATGTTTTTCAACAGAATCAGCCTCAACTCGAAGCGCGCCGGGCAATTTGGTTTCGGCGTCTCCCCATGCTTTGGGGTTCCGATTATCGAGAATCGAAAATTGCTCGCCGCGGTTCATTCGCTCCTGGAGCTCGTCTGCAGTTATCCTGGTCGGCTCGATCGCACTCTTTGCATCTGATTTCATTTACAAGACTCCCTTGTCGGCTTTCACCATTCAAAGGCAATGCCCGTGCCGTCCATCCCGCAGCCCGCATCATCGTTAAAAGCGCGTAGACGAGCAATAAAAATCCTGCGAGCGCGTTGCACGTACGGTCGAATGTACGATTCAAAGGCATTGCGAGAACCGTCGAGTGCGCGATCAAGGCCGTTTACAACGCTTCAAAAGTTGACACTCTACAAGGGCTAACCTATCATCAAGCTTACTTTCCCGCTGAGTCTTTCCTGTTGATTTGACCTTGTTCTGAGGAGATTTTGATGAGCACAACCGGTCTGACGAATCATCTCGAAGAAGCCGAACGCGAATGGGAAGAGCGAACCCTTGAGCCGGCATTGAAGCGCTCGCCGGAAACTAAGAAGTCATTCACAACGGTGTCGCTTGCGCCAGTCGATCGATTGTACACGCCAAACAGTGTTCCCGGCTTCGATTACGAAACTGATCTCGGCTTTCCGGGTGAGCCGCCTTACACTCGCGGCATCCACGCGACCGGTTATCGAGGCAAGCTCTGGACGATGCGTCAGTTCGCCGGCTTTGGTTCCGCCTTCGATACGAATCAGCGGTTCAAGTATTTGCTGGAACACGGACAGACAGGTTTATCGGTGGCGTTCGATTTGCCGACCTTGATGGGATACGACTCGGATCACCCGTTCAGCGAAGGTGAAGTCGGAAAGTGCGGCGTTGCAATATCGAGCCTCGCGGACATGGAGGTATTGTTTGACGGAATCCCTCTCGAGAACGTCACGACTTCGATGACGATCAATGCGCCGGCCTCGATGATCTTCGCGATGTTTCTGGGTGTCGCCGAGAAGCAGGGCGCCGATTGGAAAAAAGTCGGCGGCACAATTCAAAACGATATTCTGAAGGAATACATCGCACAGAAGGAATGGATCTATCCGCCGAGACCGGCGATGCAATTGATCGTCGATACGATCGAGTTCTGCACAAAAGAAGTACCCAAGTTCAATCCGGTTTCGATTTCGGGTTATCACATTCGCGAGGCCGGCTCGACTGCGTTGCAGGAGCTAGCGTTTACCCTGCGAGACGGAATCGAGTACGCGCAGTACGCTATCGATCGCGGAATGGACATCGACGATTTCGCGCCGCGGCTGAGCTTCTTTTTCAACTCGCATAATGATTTCTTCGAAGAGATCGCAAAGTATCGCGCGGCGCGGCGAATCTGGCACAAGGTGATGACCGAACGCTTCAATGCTAAGAACCCGCGTTCGTGGGCGCTTCGCTTTCACACTCAGACTGCGGGCGTTTCTCTCACCGCGCAGCAGCCCCTGAACAACATCGTGCGTGTTGCAATTCAGGCTCTTGCCGGAGTGCTGGGCGGAACTCAGTCACTGCACACTGACGCTTATGACGAAGCGCTGGCTCTGCCGTCGGATGAAGCCGCGTTGATCGCTTTGCGAACTCAGCAGATTATCGCCCACGAGTCGGGCGTCGCGAACACAGTCGATCCGCTTGGCGGATCTTACTTGCTCGAGAAACTAACGCGGGACATGGAAGAAGGCGCGTTCGAGTATTTCAGAAAGATCGATGACTTCGGCGGGATGATCGAGGCAATCGAGGCCGGCTTCCCACAGCGCGAGATTCAGGATTCATCTTACGAGTTTCAGAAGGCTGTCGAATCACGAGACAAGATCATTGTGGGTGTGAACGACTACGTGATGAATGACGAGCCTTCGGCGATGAACCTGCTTCAGATAGACGACTCGGTGGCCGAACTTCAGGCTGAACGCTTGAAGAAACTCCGAGCCGAACGCGACAACTCGCGCGTCGAGAAGTCGTTGAAAGATCTAACCGCAGGCGCTCACGCCGGTGAAAACACAATGCCTTTGCTGTTGGAATGCGTGCGAGCCTATGCGACGCTTGGCGAGATGTGCGACGCGCTCAGACCGGTATTCGGCGAGTATCAGGAGCCGGCGTTTTGAGTCGCAGATGGGTAAGAACAAGAGACTCCGCAAAGGAATCAGGAGTTTGGAACGGCGAATTCACGAGCATGAGGATAAGATCGCAATTGAAAGAGAACATTCAATCCGGATGATCGTCTCATGGCACACTGGCAAAAGGAGATCGATGGCTGACAGCGACAAATCGAAAGCAAACGAAAAAGCTTGCCGCGGAGGATATGAATTATGTCTGTGATTGATGCCAAAGAGAAGTCTCTCGTGAGTCCTTCTTCAAGTCTGCTGGATATGCATCTCTCGGAATTGGAAGAGGAATGCAGAAATTTCGTTTCCTTGATTTCAGCTCTGCGGTCATTGGCCGAGAATGACGCGCCTGATGAGGATGAACGCGATACGATTGAAGGAGAGCTCTTTGCCTCGCTGTCACATCTCAACAATCACGCGCAACCAGCCATGGAGGAGATGGACCGGCTGGTTGACTTGATGACCGAAGAAGACAAGGTATAGTGAGCACTGGATGGTCAGCCTCTAGTATCAATATAGAATGAACATCACAGTTTGTGTCCCTACCGGATTGGAGGTCCCAATGACGAAGTCTAGAACCGCACTCTCGTTTGTTCTTCTTTTCTCGCTCGGCTTGACTGCCTTCGCCCAGCAGGGCAAGCAAGTCAACGTGGCTTTCAAAGACCTCAAACTCAAGAACGGCCTGCGTGTCCTTCTTGTTGAAGATCATAGCGCGCCCGTCGTTACAGTCGCGATCACTTACGATGTGGGCTCGCGCAATGAGCGCAGGGGACGCACGGGCTTTGCTCATCTCTTCGAGCATATGATGTTCACCGGCTCAGAAAACGTCGGCAAGAACGAGTATTCGTTGTGGATCGACACCAACGGCGGGGGCAACAACGCCACAACCAACGAGGATCGAACGCTGTACTTCGCTGAAGTGCCTGCGAATCAACTCGACCTGATTCTGTTTCTTGAAGCTGATCGCATGCGAGCCCTTGATGTCACGCAAGACAATCTCGATACCCAGCGCAATGCCGTGCAGGAAGAGCGCAGACTCCGCATAGACAATCAACCCTACGGCAAGACCGATGAGAAGTTTCAAGAGACGATCTACGACAACTTCGCCTACAAGCATTCAGTCATCGGCTCGATGGAAGACCTCAACGCAGCGAGCCTTCAGGACGTGAAAGACTTCTTTCGAATCTACTACGCGCCAAACAATGCAGCGCTCGCGCTGGTGGGTGACTTCAAGTCGGATGTTGCGCTGTCAAAGATCAGGAAGTACTTTGAAGTTATTCCATCGCAGCCAGCTCCGCCCGCCGTCGATACTACTGAACCTGAACAGACTGCCGAGCGCCGATTCACAGTCGAGGATCCGCTCGCTCGATTGCCGCAGATCGTCATCGGCTACAAAGGCGTCGTGCCGAATACGGCTGACGCTTATGCAATGCAAGTTCTCGGATTGGTCCTGGCCGGAGGCCAGAGCTCGCGGCTTTATCAGAAGCTTGTCAAAGAACGGGAGACCGCAACATCGGTCTTCGGTGGCGTCAGCGGCGTGCGCGGAGTCGGCTATTTTGAGCTGAACGCGACGATCGCTCCAGGCAAGAAGGTCGAAGAGGTCGAGGCAACGATCAATGAAGAGATCGCTCGCTTGCAACGTGAGCCCATTGCCGATTGGGAGCTTATGAAGGCGAAGAACGCGTCGCGGCGCTCGTCGATTCAAGCGCTTCAAAGCTCACTGGGCACGGCCATCAGGCTGACGCAGAATGCAGTCTTCTACAATGATCCGAACCTGATCAACACTCAGTTCGACAAGACCGCGGCAGTCACGAAGGAAGACGTTCAGCGGGTTGCAAACAAGTATTTCAAGGCAAGCAGCAGGACCGTCGGAATCACGATCCCGCAGGCGAAGTCGCCGGGCGCATCTGCGCAGTAGAAGGAGATTGAATGAAAAAAGTGCGAATCATATTTGCCCGCACGACGAAGCTCGCGATCGTTGTGGTCTTTGCGTTAACACTAGCCTTAGCCCAAACGTCAAAGCCTTCATCGAAAGGGCTGATCATCAAAGGAAAGGCCCCGATAAACAAAGAAGTGCTCAAGGTCAAATTGCCGAAGGCCTACGAGACCACGCTCGCCAACGGTCTGCAGGTGATCGTGCTCGAACAACATAAGCTGCCCATCTTTACAATGCAGATGGTGGTGTTGAGCGGAGGACTGTCGGACCCGCAAGATCAACCAGGCATTGCACAGTTCACGGCCACATTGCTTCGCGAAGGAACCAGGACCCGCAACAGCAAGCAAATCGCGGAACAAGTTGATTCGTTGGGAGGCTCGCTCGGCGCCGGATCGGGACTTTCGGCGCTTACCTCGAACATCACTGCATCGGGGCTCACCGACAATTTCGATCAGTTGATGGAACTGTTTGCTGACATAATCCTGAATCCGAACTTCCCTGCGGATGAATTGAACAAACTGAAAACAAGATCTCTGGCTCAGCTTCGCTCGCAGCGATCGAACCCAAGCTTTCTGGCTAACGAGATGTTCTCGAAGGTCATGTATGGCTCGCATCCCGCTTCCCGTTTCGCGCTAACAGCCGCGCAGATTCAAGCGATGACTCCGGAGATGTTGCAGAAGTTTCACTCCGCGAACTACAGACCGAACAACGCAATCTTCGCGATAGTCGGCGACGTCAGACCGGCGGAGATCGTCGCTAAGCTGGAGAAAATGTTTGGGGCGTGGCCTCGCGCGAACGTGCCCCGAGCCAACATTCCGAACGCGAGCGAGACCGGACCCGCGAAGATCTACGTCATCAATCGCGTGCCCTCAGTGCAGACGAATCTGGTACTCGGAAACCTTTCCATTGAACGAACCGATCCGGATTACTACGCGCTGAGCGTCATGAATCAAGTGCTGGGCGGAGGACCCAGCGCGCGACTGTTTCTGAACCTGCGCGAAGATAAGGGCTACACCTACGGCGCGTACAGCGGATTATCAGCGTTCAAGTATCGAGGCACACTTCGTGCGAACACAGAAGTGCGCACTGAAGTGACCAAAGGCTCGATGGACGAGCTGATGTACGAACTGAAGCGACTGCGCGACGAAAAAGTTCCCGAGGAAGAATTCGAGCGAGCCAAGCGCACGATTATCGGGAGCTTCGCTTTGCAGCTCGAGCAGCCGCAGACGCTGCTCAACAACATAATCACGCAGAAGCTCTACGGCCTGCCTTCCGATTATTGGGACACCTACACACAAAAGATCGCGGCCATCACACCTGACGACGTGCAGCGAGTCGCGAAGAAGTATGTTGACCTCGGAAGGCTTCAAGTCGTCGCCGTTGGGGATGCCGGAAAAATTGCAGACGTGCTCAAACAGTACGGACCGGTTGAGATTTACGACTCTGAAGGGAACCCCGTGAAGTCAGCGGGCGGAAAATAGGGGATCATTTTTCATATGCCATTTTTAATTTTTCATTTGTCATTTTGCTCGTGCTACGTTTGTCTGTCGCCGCGCGTTTGCCGATGACAAATGGAAAATGGCTAATCAAATGCCTGAAACTCGAATTAGAGTACTACTCGCGAAGCCCGGTCTCGACGGGCACGATCGCGGCGTCAAGGTAATCGCTCGAGCGTTGCGCGATGCCGGGATGGAAGTCATTTACACCGGCCTTAGACAAACGCCGGAGCAGGTCGTTGCGGCCGCCGTGCAGGAAGACGTCGACGCGATCGGCTTGTCTATCTTGTCCGGCGCGCACATGACTTTGTTCCCTCGAGTGGTCGAGCTCGCCCGGCAGGAAGGAATCGACGAGGTAATCATCTTCGGTGGAGGCATAATTCCAGACGAGGACATCCCTCGTTTGAAAGAACTGGGCGTCACTGAAGTATTCACGCCGGGCGCGCGAATGGAAGAGATCATTCAGTTTATTCGCAAGAACGTTCGTGGCGCGCCTCAAGCAGCATAGTCGTTCGAATAAGGAATAGATCTCACGCGCTTCTGTTGCCGCCACCGGAATCATACCTACAGCAAGTCAGTGCTCGGCGCGACGTTCGAGAATGTGGGCTTTCTCGCGTGAGTCCATTCTTACCGGGAGCCAGAGTTGGTCCTATGTAGGATCGATCCTTGTTTGATAACCCCTTTTACGACTGACAACCTGACGTTCATCCACCTCGTAGAGTTGAAATGTTTATAGAACGAAGACTAACCCGATGACCAACCCGTCAGAGGTTGAATCTTTGCAGAGTAATTCATATCTGTGGCCGCGTATGACCAGCGCACACTCCTCAAAAATAAGGACGCCGCCCGGAGACGCTCACAACGGACGAGTCCTTCGCAGACGCTTGTCGCCTTGCTCACAACACAAAGGCGTCGTAGTATGTGATCGGCTTTACAGGTGAAAATCTTTCAAAATCCGGAGGAATATCATGCCTGATCGACCCCAATACATCTTTGGTTATGGATCACTGGTTGAATCCAAGTCCCGAGCGATGACCTGGGCCAGTGCGCTTTATGCCTCTCCCGCAGTCGTGGATGGCATCGAACGCGGCTGGTTCGACCAAACCGGTGGGCCAAGCCTTAGCACCACTTATCTTGGCGCAGTTGCCGGGGAAGGCTCGCAATGCAATGGCGTCATCTTTCCAATCTCCGCACAAGGACTCGCGAGCTACGATCAACGCGAGACCGGCTACAAACGCGAGCGCATCGAACCCGCTAACATCAATATGCTTGATGGAAGCAGCGCGGCGCCGGATGGAGACATTTGGTTCTACGCCAATCAGAAAAAGCAATACGCCTCGCCCAAGCTGCCGATTGTGCAGTCTTATGTCGACATATGCCTGAATGGCTGCCTGGAAATTGAGGCGACATATCCTCTGGCTAAGGAGGCCAAGTTTGCGGAGACCTTCATCAGAACCTGCTCAAACTGGAGCGAGTGGTGGGTGAATGATCGGTTGTATCCAAGACGAGCGTTCATTTATAACCCAAACGCTTCAAAGATCGATCAACTGATAATCAATGTGTTGGGAGCGGAAGTGTTTTCAAAGATTCAGATCGAACCGGCCAATTGGGAGAACTCCGCCAAGCCGTAGCATTTTCATGAAACGCTGCGGATTCGGCTGCGGAATCATTCCGGATGAAGATATACGTCGATTGAAGGAGCTCGTCATCAGCAAAGTTTTCACATCGGGCACGTGTCCAGGAGATCATCGACTTCATCCGGAAACCTGGCTCAACGCACCCGAACTTGAATAACCTCAACCACCCTGCCCATTGAATTTGCGCGCCAATTGCCGTCAATCATGTGCTTGCTCACAAAAAAAATCGCCTCGTTAGTATGGCCCCCAGGTTGACGGGATTCAGGATGATTTGATACAGGCGTGCGCCGCCGGCGTGAGTGAACGTCGAAGGACTGAAACTGAGTAACCAAAAAGCTAGCAGACTTCCATCTACGTTTCCATCTGAAAGGAAGCTATCATGTATCACTATCGGGTATTTATCAGTTACGCGCATTCGGATCTTGGAACGGTTGAGCAGATCGATGTGCTTATGCAACGGATGGGACTGATTCCTGCTTGGGACAGACATCTTACCGGCGGGAGCAATTTCGACGATGGGATCCGGCAGAGAATTGCGCAGGCTCACATATTCACGCCGTTGATCACTCCAAATTCCAGTTACAGGCCATGGCTTCATCAAGAGATTGGCTATGCGCTGGGTATCGGGGTGCCCGTTATTCCGATCTCCCTTGGCCCCGAGCCGGAAGGAATGCTATCGGGAATCCAGGCATTATCTGTCGATGCTGGTTTTTCGAATTTGGAGGCGGACCTTAAGCGTGCAGTAGCTGAATTACTCGTGCTCTCAAGCCCCGAGTGGGAATTGGAGCGGCTGGGCGTTACAACGCACATAACCGAGGAGAGTGAAGAGCGGACCAGAATGTTGGTTAACTATGCGCGACAGACCCCGAGGCCGTCGCGAGTAAGACAGCGGGCGATATTCTCATCATTTTCGCTTCCGGACGCGGACGCCACATCCAAAATATGGGACTCAATCGAACTTCGAGACAAGCGAAGTCCGTTCTTTCGAAAACTCTTGCGTAGCGAGCGACTGCTACTTGGAGAGCACGCCCGGAGTGGCGGTTGCTCGCTCATTCTATATCCTTTCCAGGATTTCTCGCCTGTTGGTCACCAAGTCCACCGCTCGCAGTTGCGACTCCTCCGTGAGTTCTTAATATCAATGCCCGAGAACGTCATTTCCGTAGTGACGATCGACGGTAAATTTCCAGGAAACTTGACGTTATTGGGGGACTGGTTCGGCGCCAAGGCTTTGCCTCCGCAACCTGGTTCAGAATATCTACAAACCGTGTTCAGTCACCACGCTCCGACGGCTCTTCGCTGGGTCCGTGACTTTGACAAGCAACTCGAGGATCACTTGAACGCACAGGGAATTGAAGCGCGCGAGTCGCGGGATCGCGCCCTCCAACGAATTGATTCGCGACTCAGTGAATTGCCATAAGACCGATAGTCAACGAATCTCAACACACTTCATTTGCGCCAAGGAAAAACGGACCCAATTGAATTCGCTTGCATGGAGCTGCGGCATGCGATAGAACCTCTTCTCTCAATCACTCATAACCTGCGAAACCCGGCGCCTTCATCCAGCGTCTTTTTTCAAGGAGCACTCGAATGAGAAGAAAGATCCTCTGGTCCCTGATCGTAGCGGTACTCGCAATTGCGATCCCCTTCACTCTCAATCAAGAGCTTCAAGCTCAGGGACGAGGGCAAGCGACCTCGGAGCTTATCGCTCGCCGAAACTCGATCGAGAAGGAACTGGAATCAATTGCGATGATCGAGCGCAAGCTCATGGTTCCGATGCGCGACGGCAAACGAGTGGCAACCGACGTTTATCGGCCGAAAGACACTTCAAAGAAATATCCGGCGATATTCGTGCGTACTCCGTATAACTTCAATTTTTGGGACGTCCGCAACGGAGTCTGGCGTGATATGAGCGCGGAGCTCGATGCGGTCAAGCGAGGTTACGTGTTCGTCGAGATGAATGAGCGAGGTCACTTTTTCTCCGAAGGCAACTATGACATCCTCGGGCCTCCGCTAAGCGATGGCGACGATGCGTTCACCTGGATGGCGAAACAACCCTGGTCCAACGGTAAGGTCGGCACAATCGGATGTTCTTCAACGGCCGAGTGGCAACTTGGCGTCGCCGCACAAGGAAATCCCGCTTACACCACGATGATCCCGCAAGGATTCGGCGCGGGTGTCGGAAGAGTCGCGCCGTATTTCGAACAAGGCAACTGGTATCGAGGTGGGGCGGTGCAGATGTTGTTCATCGCCTGGATCTACGGAGAACAGAATCAGGTGCGGCCATTGTTCCCTTCGAACACTTCTCAGGAAGACTTGATTCGCGCGTCGAAGGCATTCGATCTCTCGCAGCAGTTGCCGCCGGTAGATTGGTCGCAAGCTCTGCGGCATCTTCCCGAGATGGACATCATCAAGGCCGTTGATGGACCTCACGGAATCTTCGCCGATCACATGCCCGTCGACAGTGGCGGTGCGATGATCGAGCGAGCGCCCAACGATCCGGTGTGGTACAAGGGCGGACTGTGGCACGACAACATGAAGATCAACATACCGGGCTTCTGGTTCATGTCCTGGTACGACGTTTCGGTCGGCCCCAACCTCGCCGCATACAATTATGTGAGGAAGACTGCTAAACCAGAGATTGCGAATCAGCAATACGCGGTGATCGCGCCAACGCTTCACTGCTCATACAAGCGCGCTACGGAGAACACGATGGTCGGCGAGCGGAGTATGGGCGATGCGCGGTTGAACTACGACGAGTTGACCTACGCCTGGTTCGATTATTTTCTCAAGGGCGAGAAGAATGGCATTCTCGAAAAGATGCCTAAGGTGCGCTACTTCACGATGGGCATCAACAAGTGGCAGTCATCGGATACGTGGCCACCTCAAGGCGCGCAGCCGATGAGCTTGTATCTTGCGAGCGGCGGAAAGGCAAATACCGGAGCCGGTGATGGCGCGCTCAGCGACGCCGCTCCTACATCGGATAGCTCTGATAAATTCGATTACGATCCGATGAATCCCGTGCCGTCGTATGGCGGTAATGTTTGCTGCACTGGAAACGCTGTGCAAGGCGGCGCGTTCGATCAAAGAAAGATGGAGGAACGGCCTGACATCCTTGTTTACAGCACCGAGCCTCTGAAGCAAAGCATTGAAGTGAGCGGCCCGATCGAAGTGACGCTCTACGTTTCGTCGGACGCGAAAGACACTGACTTCACTGTCAAGCTCATCGACGTTTATCCGGACGGTCGCGCATACAATCTGGATGAGACGATTCAGCGTGTCAGATATCGAAACGGGTACGACCGACCCGTGGCCTGGATGGAACCTGACAAAGTTTATAAGGTGACGCTGCAGCCGATGACGACAAGCAACTTCTTCGAGGCGGGCCATCGAATTCGACTCGAAGTTTCGAGCAGCAACTTCCCTCGCTTCGATCGCAACCTGAACACCGGCGGAAAGAACTACGACGAATCAACCGGTGTAACCGCGCACAACGCCGTGCATCATTCGAAACAGTACCCGTCGGAAGTGAAGCTCACGGTGGTGAGAAAGCCGGCAATTGAAGGAAAGGCGGGCAAATGACTCACGACTGAACTTCGCGCAAGCGGCGTTCGAGAAATCGCCGCTCGCTTTCATTGGTGACCAACTCGAGCGCCTTCGCATAACTCTTCGCTGCTTCCTCGCCGGAGCCGATGCGTCGCAGTAAGTCCGCTCGCGCCGCATGCAGCAAATGATAATCTTCGAGATCGCCGGTTGCCGAAAGCTCTTCTATTAATGCGAGACCTGATCGAGGTCCGTCCGCCATCGCAATCGCCACAGCGCGGTTAAGCGACACGATTCGAGAAGGCTGCAAGCGTTCGAGCACGTCATACAGCCTGACGATCTCACGCCAATTCGTGTCTTCTGCCCGCAGTGCGGAACAGTGGACCGCAGCGATTGCGGCTTGAACGGCGAACGGCCCCGGCGCATCTCGAAAAGCTTCTTCCACAAGCGGAAGAGCTTCAGCGATCTGGGCCTTGTTCCAAAAACTTCGATCCTGCTCCTCGAGCGTGACGAGATTGCCGGCTTCATCGAGACGCGCGTCTCGTCGCGAATCGTGAAGCAGCATCAGGGCAACGAGAGCAGTCACCTCCGCCGGGGGACGCGGCCCCGTCAACGCCAGCAGCAGCCTTCCGAGACGAATCGCCTCGGCGCAGAGATCTTTTCTCACCAGCGGCTCACCTCGAGTTGCCGCGTAGCCTTCATTGAATATGAGATAAATTACTGTCAGCACCGCGTCCAGGCGCTCGGGCAAATCTCGCGTCTCGGGCACAACGTACGGAATTCCCGCGTCGCGAATCTTTCTCTTCGCTCGCACCAGCCGCTGCGCCATCGTCGTTGCAGGCACTAGAAACGCTCGAGCGATCTCGTCGGTTTCAAGCCCGCCCAACGTGCGGAGAGTCAACGCAACTTGAGCCTCGAGAGCAAGCGCCGGGTGACAGCAAGTGAAGATCAATCTCAGGCGTTCGTCCGGGATTTCATCCGTAAAATAGTCGGGTTCAGTGATGACCGGCATCAAACCGGACTTCAAGTGCTCTCCGAGTTTTTCTTCCAGCCGCGTGCGTCGACGGAGACGATCGATGGCCTTGTGGCGGGCAGTCTGAATGATCCAGGCGCGTGGAAATTCGGGAACGCCGGAAGCGGGCCACTGATCAACCGCTGCGGCAAATGCCTCCTGGGCCGCGTCTTCCGCTATGTCAAAGTCACCGAAGTATCGAATTAGCGTGGCGACGATCCGGCCCCAATCCGAGCGATAGACTGAATCAACAGCGGCGTTGGCGTCCGAGATCACACCCCATCATAATAATTCTTCGGCTGAGTGTCGATTCGCGCTCTTGCCGTTCGACTCATTTATGGAGGCGCGATTATGAAATACATGCTTCTGGTTTACCTGGACGAGCAGGCGATGAGCGAAGCAGAAAGAGAGCATTGTTATGTCGAATCGGCGCAGCTAACGCAGGACTTAAACTCCAGCGGAAACTATATCGCTGCCGGGCCGCTTCATCCGACTTCGACTGCGACCAGCGTTCGAGTTCGCGACGGCAAGAGAATCGTGACAGATGGACCTTTTGCTGAGACGCGCGAGCAGCTTGGCGGTTACTATGTAATCGAGGCGAATGATCTCGATGACGCGATGTCCATCGCTGAGCGGATACCCGTGGCGCGCGTTGGCACAATTGAAATACGGCCGCTGCTCGAGATTCCAGGCTTGCCGGATTGAGCAAACAAGCTGATCGCCATTGAGAGGTTGATCGACGAATCGCAACAAGATTCATCACTACGAACGGTTACGCGGTCAACCAGGAAAAACGGAATCGTGAGATACATTGAATGCAACTTAGGCAAGCTACCAAAATGTACTTTAATGTCTAACGCAGGTCATTTGATCATCGACGGTCTGCCATGATTTGATCGAGTCTTAACAACTTGAAAGGAGAAAAGTATGAGCGGAGTACGAGTGTTGGTCGGAACGCGGAAGGGAGCATTCATTTTGACTTCGGATGGAAAGCGACAGCAGTGGGAGGTCAGTGGTCCACACTTCGCCGGCTGGGAAATCTATCATATCAAAGGCTCGCCCGCTGATCCTGATCGGTTATACGCATCACAGTCGAGCGGCTGGTTCGGGCAGATCATTCAACGCTCCGACGACGGAGGCAAGACATGGTTCCAGCCGGGAACACCGGCGGGCGAGCCGACTACCACGCCGGAGGGCATGCCTAAAGCCGAGAGCAACAAGTTCGTTTACGACACGTCCGCTGAAACGGGTGCGCCTCTCACGACTCACCAGTTCTACGACGGCACGCCTCATCCGTGGGAGTTCAAGCGCGTATGGCATCTCGAGCCTTCGCTCACCAACCCGGATGACGTTTACGCCGGAGTCGAAGATGCCGCCTTGTTTCGCTCGACCGATGGCGGCAGGAACTGGCATGAGCTCGCCGGACTTCGCGGTCACGGCTCAGGACCTGCTTGGCAACCGGGCGCCGGCGGAATGTGTCTCCACACGATCATTCTGGACCCAAGCGATCCGGGACGAATCTACATCGCGATCTCGTCTGCCGGCGCGTTCAGAACAGATGACGCAGGCAAAACATGGAAGCCAATCAACCGGGGACTGTTTTCACAGTACATACCCAACCCAACCGCGGAGGTGGGCCATTGCGTTCATCACGTCGCGATGAATCCGTCGCGCCCGGGCGTGTTGTTCATGCAAAAGCACTGGGATGTAATGCGAAGCGACGACGCTGGAGATTCGTGGCGTGAAGTGAGCGGCAATCTTCCGACCGACTTCGGATTTGTGATCGACGTTCACGCGCACGAGCCCGAGACGATCTACGTTGTCCCAATCAAGAGCGACTCAGAACACTATGTCCATGAAGGCAAGCTGCGAGTTTATCGTAGCCGCACCGGAGGCAATGAGTGGGAAGCGCTCACAAACGGATTGCCGCAAAGCAACTGCTACGTGAATGTGCTGCGAGATGCAATGGCGGTCGACTCGCTCGATAAATGCGGTGTGTACTTCGGCACGAGCGGCGGACAGGTCTACGCTTCCGCGGACGCTGGAGACAACTGGGCTCCCATCGTGCGCGATCTCCCCCCTGTATTGTCAGTCGAGGTTCAGGTGTTGAAATGATCAGAGTCGCGCTGCCGTATCATCTGCGAACGTTGGCTAAGGTTGATTCAGAAGTAGCTGTCGACGTTCAGGGTCAAGTCACATTGCGCGCGGTTCTCGATGCACTCGAAGCGCGTTATCCGATGTTGCGCGGAACGATTCGCGACCACACAACCGGTAAGCGCCGGCCGTTCTTGCGATTCTTCGCTTGCGGTGAGGACCTGTCTCTCGAATCGACGGACGCGTTGCTGCCCGAAGCGGTCGCGACCGGCGCAGAACCTCTTGTGGTGCTGGGTGCGATAGCCGGCGGTTGAGAACCAAGTTCGTGGTCTCTGAGGTTCGCAGGCGGCAAACTTTTCAAACGGCTTACGAACTTCCCTGTGGATGTGGCGCTTCGGATGTTTTCATGAGGAGGAATAGCATGCAATTGAGTCCGCATTTGAATTTCAATGGCCAGTGCAGAGAGGCTTTCAAGCTCTATCAAGAATGTCTTGGCGGTACGCCTAAATTTGCGATGACCTGGGGTGAGTCGCCGATGGCCGATAAAGTACCAGCGGAGTGGCGCGACAAAATCATTCACGCAGCTCTGGTTATCGGAGAGACTACGCTGACTGGCGCCGACGCGCCTCCCGGTCAGTATGAAGAACCAAGAGGGATCACCATTGCGATACCGGCGAAGGATACGGCCGACGCGGAACGAATATTTCGATCGCTGTCGGAAGGCGGAAAAGTAACGATGCCATTGGAGAAGACTTTTTGGTCTCCTGCGTTTGGTATGTTCGTCGACCGGTTCGGCATACCGTGGATGGTCAATTGCGAGCCGGCTGAATCGTCTTCTTCCCAGTGACGCACCGAATCGCTTAGTGAAGCGAATTGCGCAGGTAGCGACGTTGTGTTCTTATTGGCACCTCACTTTAGTGAGGTGCAGGGCAATGCCTCTTCACCTTGAACCGTTTCCAACGGTTTCCAAAGAAGACTCAAAACTGTTAGACACTTTGTTGATTCACACCTCTTCCACCTTGATGAATCGAAGTAATGTGAGACCCTGCAATCTCAATCGCTTCAGATGATGATCCAACCGAACATCGCACAATCCTTTCAATCGCCAATCGTCCGAGTGTTGCTTGGCGCAATTGCCGCAACACTGCTCTACGTGCTTTGGAAGGAAGTTCGCAAAATACCGGCCAAGCTCTTCACGCTGATGGCAACCGCCTTCGTAGACATGGTCGGTCTGTTGATGATCATTCCGCTGCTGCCGTTTTATGTTAAGGAGCTCGGCGGGTCGGGGATCGACGTGCTCGGGCTCCACTTCGGAGTCGGAACCATCTCGGGATTCATTGTAGCTTCGTTCACAATCGCGCAACTCCTGAGCGCACCGATGTGGGGCCGCTTCTCCGATCGTGTAGGCCGACGGCCGGTGCTGTTGATTGCGTTGGGCGCGGCAGGAATAGCGTATTTGATTTTCGGCTTCGCGCATTCGTTGTTTGTCTTGTTCGTCTCTCGACTCGTGCAGGGAGCAGGCGGAGGCACCGTCGGCGTGATCCAGGCTTACGTAGCGGACTCGACCGATCCGAAGGATCGCGCGCGAGCGCTCGGCTGGCTCTCGGCTACAACCAATCTCGGCGTAGCGCTCGGGCCCGTGCTCGGTTCTTTCGCGATCGCGCTTGGCAAGCGGGATCTCATGCCGGGGCCGGGGACGTTAGTGCTTGGCCGCGCGATGCCGGGAATCATGGCGGCCGGTCTCTGCTTGCTGAACATTATCTTCGTTGCGCGCTATCTGGCTGAATCTCGCGATCTAACCGAGCAGCATAAAGAAGGAGAGAAACGTCAAACTTCGACTCAGGCCATTCTGCGAGTGATCTCACATTCGAGCGAACCGGCCTCGCGGCTCATTTTGATCTATGCGATCTCAATCGGCGCTTTTCAGGGAAGCTTCTCGGTGCTGGCTCTGTTCCTGAACGCGCGTTTCCAGGTGACCGAACAAACGATCGGTTATTTTTTCATGTACATCGGGTCGATCTCGGTGTTCGCTCGAGTCCTGCTCCTGGGCCGCGCGGTCGATTGGCTCGGCGAAGCGAATCTCTCACGTCTTGGTCTGGTGTTGTTAGCCGCCGGCGTTCTCGGGATGCCTTTGTCGCAGAACCTATGGATGTTGGCGCTTGCGGTAGCCTTGATTCCGTTAGGCACGGCGTTCACGTTCCCATGCGTGACGGCTTTGTTGTCGAGAGTTATTTCTCAACGAGAACGCGGCTTGTATATGGGAATGCAGCAGACTTATGGCGGAGTAGCTCGCATAATCGCGCCGTTATTTTTCGGATGGGCGTTTGATTCGATAGGAGTCTCATCACCGTACTTCTTCTCATCGGCGATCATACTGGCGACGATTTCACTTGGCTTCGGCTTGGATAAGTACGCGCGACCGAAGCCTGCAGTCTCTGCGGAAAACAGCGCGGAAAGGCAAGACGCGTAGAATCCGACTGACGAAAACTCACCTGGCGCGAATCATTGACCGAGCAGTCAACCACGAAGTGGTTGCGGCCCAAAGCCCAAGGTTGCTGTACTCAGCTACCTTGGGACTTGCGCAACGATCCGCCCAACCCCAACGGGGTTGCGGCTCTGCTCCAAGTGAAAAGGCAATGGAATTCATCAAACAACAACGATCTGAGACAATCTAATGCGCCATCTGTGTACGCAGAGACTTTCTTTCCCAGGGTAGCCGAGTACAGCAACCTTGGGCTGAAGGACGAATCCCCTTCGGGGAAAACCTGCTAACCCACCCGGAGTTTGGCAAACGGTATTTGGAAAAAAACCTGTGGGAGCATAAGGAAGTTGAAATGAAACCGGCGGCAACGAATCGAACAGACGAAGCCCTGAAGTTGAACCCTCAGTGTTATGGTCGCTTGCTCGCGCAACGGCTTCCAACGGTAATACGAACCGAGAGAGAAAACGAAGAGATGTTAGCGGCGATTTGGGAATTGATGAAGAAGGGAGAGGCGAATCTCTCAGCGGGAAGAGCCGGCTTTGCTCGAACTGATGTCGGTCCTGGTCGAGCGATTTGAAGAGGAGCACTATCCGATACCGGACTCGCCTTCCCACCAGATTCTGCGACACTTGATGGAAAGCCGGAACACAAAACAGACCGATTTAGTTCCGATTCTTGGCGGCCGGGGTCGCGTCTCAGAGCTCGTAAATGGTAAACGCGCCATCAGCAAAGGCGCTGGCGAACTTCTTTCATGTCTCAGCCGAGGTGTTCCAGTAATTTCCGCCATCTGAACGCATCAAGATAATCTATTTTGATTTCTGATCGTCGCAAGTTGGGTCGCTCACAGCATTGCGCCGTTGTTCTTCGGGTGGGAGTTTGATTCGATCTGAGTATCGTCGTCGTACTTTGTTCTCGGTGACAAGAGAGACGCGTAGATCACTAGTCGATTCACATATGGGGTGCTCCGGGGGGAGGGAGGATTCGGCCCTACTTAGTCACGCCGATGCGTCTCGTCGTGACAAATCGTACAGATGGTAATCAGGTTTTCTTCGACGTTCTCTCCTCCTCGAACGTGATGCTCGACGTGATGAAGCTCAAGGTGGCGAGGGTCTGAGCGATTCCATTGGTCGTGATTCCAGCCGCAATTCCGACATCGATATTGATCCCTTACCAACACAGCTCGCCTAACTGGGTCCGGGATCTCCCTATCGTGTGCTGGACTTTGACGATCTTCTTCCAGTACATAAACACCGACTGGCAAGTCCGGGCGCCCGGTATTCTTTGTCATAACCGGCCAGCCAAACTCAGTCCTTAGTTCTCGGACCCTGCGTGCCCATTCGGTTCTGTCTTTCGCCACATATCGCAGCTCTTCACCTGTTACGGGTTGAGCGACATTCATGCGCATGAAAGCCAATATCTTGTCGCGCACGCCATGTGGACTGCGGCGAATCTCATTCGCAATATTCCAGCGATGCGCTGCTTCTCGGTCTTGCGTTGTGTCCGCAAGCATATAATCGTCCGGTTCCATATGACCGATGTCGACGCCCTCCAGTCGCAATTCATCCTCGGCGAACATTTCCTTCGCGGTCACACCACTCATTATTGGCCATCCGAATTCGACTCGGAGTTCACGGACTCTGCGAGCCCATTCTCCGATTCCCGCGACAACCATAAGTTCGTCCCCTTGAATTACTAGCTGGGGGTACTTCAATAGATAAAAAAGAATTCTTTCTCGTGCCGAACCAGCGTCTTCCTTGGATATGAGGGAGCTCCCAAGATCTCTGAGTAGGTGAAAGGCGGGAATAAGCGACAGCACTTTAGCTCGCAGGTCGGTCGCGTGAAGAGCCTCTTCGAACTTGGAGAGAAGATCTACGATCTGTACTCTAATTGATTCTGGGTCCGTTTGATTTGATCTCCGTGGCATCGTTTAGTTCTATGTCCTCTGCATAAACTGACCCACGATACGGGCTACGGTCGAAAGCTGCCTTGTCTGACATTCCCAGATTACCAGAGTGCGCCACCCCAATCGACGTAGAGTTCGTATGTGTTTTTTGTCGCGCTCGATATTACCTGAGAGCTTCTTATTCCAAAATCCTCTGTTACTCGAAGGACGCTGAGATCGACGGCAGCCGCGATGTCCGTGCCAAAAACACCCGTGGACGAAAATGATTTTCCGGTGTCGTACTAACACGATGTCTGGTTTACCGGGCAGGTCGTTAACGTGCAATCGGAATCTGTACCCTAAGGTGTGCAGAAACGACCGAACAACTTTCTCCGGCTTCGTATTCACCCCGCGCACCCTTGCCATAATTCGGCTGCGCTCTTGTCTAGAGAAGATATCAGCCACGACTGGACTGGCTCGATGCCCAGAGACTATAGACGCAATCGGCCACGCGAGCTGCAAGAAGCGGGGGCACCGCGTTTCCGATTTGAATGGCAATTTCTATTTTTGTTCCGCGAAACAAAAACTCATCAGGGAAGGTTTGGAAACGTGCGGCCTCGCGATGTGTAATCGGTCGATGCTGTGATGGATGCAGATACCGCCCTTTTTCGGGCTTAAAGAATTCTGTCCGAATCGTAAAAGCTGGCCGGTCCCACCAAAGCCTTCCGAACAGATCGGTGCCCCCAGACTTCTTTCGCTTCCAACACCCGGGCGTAAGCTCGGGAGCGAGCCTCTCCAGATCAAATCGATTCATGCCTTCAGCAAACACCGCTTGATACCGCATTTGGCTCATCTGAGACGGCGACCTTCCAAAGTGCAGAGTGAGCATCGGGTCTTCAACTTGCGATCGTATCTCCGTCCCAATCGGTTCGGGGAGATCGCGAATAGCGTCGCGAACCGTTCTCCATGGCTTGGCGTCTTTTATGTAGTCTCCGAGATCCTCGGAGAGCTTTGGCTGAAAGCCATTCTTGGGATTGAAGTGAGTCCTCTTCGGCGGGAAAGCAATGCTCGGATCAGCAAACCTGCAGCCGAGTATGAAAGCACGGTTTCGAGTCTGCGGTACGCCATAGTTCGCGGCGCACAGTATCGCAGACGTCAGATGGAACCCCATCTCTTGCGCCACGCCGGTTATCTCGCCGTGCTCGAACGAATTGATGAGCTGAGGAACGTTCTCCATGACGAATATTGATGCGTTGGATCTTCTAACAATTTCAAGAAAGGGTCGCCACAACTGCTTACGAGGATCACCATCGCGATTCTTGTTTAAGAGACTAAAACCTTGGCAAGGCGGTCCACCGACTACTACATCGGCTAGCGGAATCTCGGTTGCAGGATCATCCAGGATATCCACAATATCGCCGGACACGCAATGAGGTCCGAAGTTCGCGTTGTAGGTTTCCACAGCGTACTTGTTGTAGTCGTTTGCCCAAACGGGATCAAAACAATGCCCAGACATTTTTGTGAAGCCTAGCGTCATCCCGCCTGCACCAGCAAACAGATCGATCAGCCTGGGACGACTTCGCTTGCGGATTAGTTTTCCGAGCGCTCGATCATTGTAGACGGCATCTTCTTCACGGATTAGGCGGAATACGGAGTAAGAACGGCTGGTTGGATAAGTGGATTTCGATTTCTTCATCGATCGCGGACATTCTACCGAAGAAGCACCAAAAAAGTCATCATCGGGTCATTTCGATCTTCGATCATTGAAGTTGATGTTTGTAGTTCCGCCGTGAAAGCGGAAGCTGGAGTTCTGGCATTCGAACCTGTGCGCCCAGCAACTCCGTCAGGAGTTCCAGGTGCCGGCTAAGACCGACCACATTTCACTCCTGACGGAGTTGAGTAAACCACACGCCTTCGTGACTATAAACATTGCCCTCCTGACGGAGGGCGAGACTAAGAACGTATGACGGGTTCGTCAAGATCATTGTCCCTCATAAGCAAGCTTCAAAGTCGCTATATCCAACTTGGTCATCTGAAGCATCGCTAGCATGACTCGCTTTGATTTCTCGGGATCTTTATCCGAGTACATTTCATCCAACACCGTCGGGACTACTTGCCACGACAAACCATACCTGTCTTTCAGCCAGCCGCATTGTGATTTCTGTCCGCCTTCGGAGAGCTGCTCCCAGAACTCGTCCACTTCTTCCTGAGTCTTGCAGTTCACAACTAACGATTGCGCTTCCGTGAAAGTGAACGGATGCTCGGTGCCGCCGTCCATCGCTATGAACTTCTGCCCAGCCAGTGAAAACACTCCGTGTTTGACTGCTCCTTCTTTGTTGTGTTCGCCCGCAACATAACGCTCCACTCTGTCGATGGCTGAATTGCCAAAATGCGAGATGTAGAAGTTCATCGCTTCTTCGGCCTTACCATTTTGTTCTCCGACGAACATCACGCACGGCGTGATCTTCTGCGGAAAGTCCGCGAGATTCAATTGCCACGACAAACCGAATCGATCAGCAACCCATCCGAATCTTTCACTGAACGGATACTTGTCCAAAGGCATCAACACCGAGCCGCCTTCGGAGAGTTTCTCCCACAGCTTGTCGACTTCTTGCGAGGTCTCGCACGCGACGTATAACGATACGGCCGGCGTGAATTTGAAATGAGGACCGCCGTTAAGCCCTATGAATTCCTCGCCCGCGAGCTCGAACTTCACCGTCATCACCGAGCCCTTCGGTCCGGGTCCCGCGTCGCCGTAGCGGGCGACGGTTTCGATCTTTGAATTTCGAAAAAGCGAAACATAAAAGTTCGCCGCTTCTTCGGCCTTATCGTCATACCATAAGAACGGAGTAATTTTTTGCATGTCGTCTCCTTGAATTTTACTCGCGATCAAACCATCGCTCAGCCTGAATAACGTGAAGCGTCCGCCCGAATCTCAGAGAGCAGATCGAAACTATTTACCCGGCTTCTTCACGATTGCTGTTCGATCTTTGCTCGCAGGCGCTCCTCTTTTTCTTTGAGCTCAGGAGTGAGCTCTTCGCCGAAGTCCTCCATTTCAAACACCGGTCGAATCTCGATCTCGCTCGGCGTGTTCATAGGATTGGGACAACGTTTGACCCATTCGACCGCTTCGTCCATCGAGTTCACTTTCCACATCCAGAAGCCCGCGACCAATTCTTTTGTTTCGGCGAAGGGCCCGTCGATGACGGTGCGCTTGTCTCCGGAGAATCCGACGCGCTTGCCCTTCGAGCTTGGCTGCAGTCCGTCGCCTGAAAGCATAACGCCGGCGCTCACCAGCTCTTCATTGAACTTCATCATATCCGAAAGGAGTTGTTCGCTCGGCATCACTCCCGCTTCTGAGTCCTTAGTAGCCTTGACCATCACCATCACACGCATCGTAGTCTCTCCTTAAATAATTTCAAATTGAGAGCCGGCCCGCGAGCGGCCGCAATCTGTTTTCGACCGCTGATCCTCGCTCTCTATTGTATTGTCGAATGAGACGGAGCGAAATCGACAAGTTCAAATCTCTTTTGAATATTTCTCTTAAGCATTGGGAAATGGGTTTCGTGTGTCGTGAACAGCAAGTCGAAGTTGAACTCATACAAGGATGCGCTTCATCATAGAGTGAACTTGCCCGGTCAAGTTGAAGCGGGTTACGATTGGCGCGCTCGCTTCGGCGAATATTTCTCTGGTGTTTGAGGCGGCTCCAATAAAGGACAATCCAATGATACTTCGTACTTGCGCAGCGATTCTTGTCCTCGCGACGGCCCTTGCAGCGTCGCCGCAAAATGATCCGAGAGACGATCGAAAAGAAGACCGCGAAGCGATTCGCGCTCACATTGACAGCATCTTCCAGGCGTTCATCAACAAAGACGCCGCCAAGCTGCGCGCCACGCATCATCAGAACTGGCTGGGGTATCTCGAAGGCTCGCGCACGATGATTCACGGAGTCGACGGCTACATGAACAACGTCTACGTCGATCCGTCGAGTCCTTACGGCATGAAGAGCTACAAGATGCGCGAGTTCGACATGATCTTCAAAGGTGACGCGGCGTTTGTATGTTTTGTCGCCGAAGTCGAATCCAACACGCCGAGCGGACCGGTCTGGCGCTCGCTTCGCATTTCGGATTTCTACACCAAACAGGACGGCAAATGGATTCAAACCGGCAGCGATACCGAGCTCCATCCCGAATCCGTCGAGGCGCAACAACAAGCGCCGGCCACGCTTGGCGACCGAATGAAGAAGCGCTTGCTCGATGCGAGAGAAGCAGTGTGGCGCGCGTACTTCTCGAACGATCGAGCAGTTCTCGAAAAGCTGATCCCCGAGGAAACGATTACCATCGAAGCCGGCGACAGCAATAACTGGTCAAATCGAAAAAATGTTCTCGACGGAGCAGAACGTTTCGCAAAGAGCGGCGGCAAACTCATCAAGCTCGAGTTCCCAAAGACGGAGATCCAGGTCTACGGTCCCACGGCGATCGTCTATTCAAATTATGCGTACGAGATTGAAGTCGGGGGTCAACGCTTCAACCAAAGCGGGCGCGTCACCGAAGTGTTCGTCTTACGCAAAGGGCAATGGGTGAATCCCGGATGGCATATGGATAGCGGGAAGTAGGTGCACTGTAGGATGAAGGCTAACAGACTGGGCAATCACTTGAGACAGAACAGAAGAAAGAGAACGCGAGTTTTCTTGGTCGTGCCCTTAATGTCGCTAATCGCCTTCCCTCCCCTTTTTCCACATCACAATGCGCAAGAAGGAATCGATCCACAAGAGCCCGAATTGGTTTCTCGCCACCTCGCGTTCTGGAACGGTTTTCAAGAGGAGCTTGATAGCCTGGAGGCGTACGCCTTCAAGCATCCGGAAGATGCCGGTGCGCATTACCGATATGGAATGCTCTGTCTAAAAGGCCTTCACACCGCTGACAATGCTAAAGACGCCTTCAAAAAAGCCATCTCACTCAAGCGGGATTTCGCTGAGGCATACAACGGATTGGGCTGGGCTTACTTTGATCTGTGGGGAATCGGAGCCGCTCTAATGCGGTCAATACCGAAAGACGATGTACGACGTGCCGAAAGGGCCTTCAGGCGGGCAATTGAGCTAAAGTCTGAGTATTCGGATGCCTATCTCGGCCTGGGCTGTGCCGATATGCTGATGGGGCGTTACGCAAACGCGTTGAAGTACCTCCAAAGGGTGGTCGCCCTCGATACGAATAACGACGAAGCCTGGGATATGCTGAGTCAAACTTACGAAGCATCAGCCCAATACGAAAAGGCAATCGATGCTCGGCTGCAGAATATGCGCTTTCGTTCTGAGACGAGTACGGAGACAGCAATTACTTGCAATCATCACCTTACTGGACACAACCGGGATGGTTACTTTGATCTCATCAATCTCGGTCGCCTGTATGAAAAGGCGAAACAGCATAATGACGCTATACAGGTTTACGAGCAGGCTGTGGAGAGGAAACCTGATGAGCCGGAGGGCTATCACCATCTGAGCCTCGCTTATTTTGCTAAAGGCGACAAGGAGTCGGCCTTTGTGCAGTTGGGCATACTTCAAAGTATCTGCGAGCGTGCTGAGAAAGCCTGTGACCACTACGCAGAAGATCTATTACAACGGATTCACGAGTAAACATCCTACAAAACGTGGCCCAACGTGACTTCTTTAACATTCGAGGCTGGTGCGGGAGGCGGGGCGACCTCTCGATACAAACAATCATCAGAAGTGAGTACCGGATGATCGGATCGAATTGGACTCATTGGATCTGTGAGGCAACGCACTTCATTGCCCAGCACGACGCTGCGACATCGCTGCGGACGTGACGGGAACCCGGCCTATCTTGGCACCGCATTCGGAAAAAGATACGCGTACGCCATCACGATCGCACCCACAATAGACGCCAGCGCGATCGAATGCCACAACACGAACCTGAAGATCATTCCTTCATTGCCCACTTGATTCGTGGCCGCGGTCGCTACGACGATTGATTGCGCATCAACCATCTTTCCCATCACTCCGCCCGCGCTGTTGGCGGCGCACATCAGCACCGGGCTGAGGTTGAGCTGTTGAGCGGTGATTCTTTGTAAGCCGCCAAACAGTGCGTTTGAAGAAGTGTCACTGCCTGTAAGCGCGACGCCGAGCCATCCGAGAAACGTGCCGAAGAACGGAAACAACCATCCCGTCCGAGTGAAAGCCAAACCGAGCACTGCATCCATCCCCGAATAGCGAGTTACGAATCCGAGCGCGAGCATGAACGATATCGCCAGAACCGCAAACCTCATTCGAACGAGCGTTCGCCAGAAAATCTTTGCAAGCTCCGCGGGCGCGAGTCGAAGCAAGAGTCCGGAAAAAATCGCGGCGAGAAAGCAGGCCGTTCCGGTAGCCGACAGCCAGTTGAAATCGAACTTTGCTTTTTCGGGTTCGGGTTTTGAAACCACCGGAGCGGCTCGAGTCACAGCCAGATTCAACACCGGCACATCCCAACCGCCGCGGTCGAACGCGGGAGTCGTGGCTTTGTTGATTGTCGTCTTGATGGCGGGCAATCCCCAAATCAAAACGAAAACGGCGAGCATCGCGAAGGGCATCCAAGCGCGAGCTACTTGCGCGGGCCTGTGCGAATTCGCGTCGCGACGCGATCCATTTGCAACGCTTTCTCGATCGTTTCCGCTTACGTTTTCTTCAACCGCTCGATCGTAGTCGAAGCGCCATATTCTTCGCGGCTGCCAGAATCGCAAAAAGATCATGGTGGAAATCATGGACACGAGCCCGCTCGCAATGTCGACGAGATTACTGTCGATGAAGTTCGACCACACAAACTGCGTCACACCGAACGAAACGCCGACGACTAGAATTGCGGGAAGCACTTCGAATGTTTCGCGCCAGCCAACCATCGCTCGCACGAGCCAGAACGGAACGATGACTGCAGTAATCGGAAGAATTCGACCAATCATCGAATTCAGATCCGATTCGGGAAGGCCCGACACTGCGGCCAGAGTGTGAACCGGAGTACCGATCGCACCCCAGGCGACGGGCGCTGTATTCGCAATCAAATTCAATGCTGCGGCGTGAAACGGCTTGAAGCCGAGCCCGATCATAAACGCGCCGGCAATGGCCACTGGAGCTCCGAACCCCGCGGCGCCTTCGATGATCGCGCCGAAACAGAACGCAACGAGCAGAACTTGCAGTCTCCGATCAGGAGTAATCGAGGCTACCGACTGTTTCATTATTTCGAACTGCCCGGTCTGAACTGTTATGTCGTACAGAAAAACCGCGGCGACGACTATCCAGGCGATTTTCAGAATGCCGAATCCCGCGCCGTAAAACAGGCTCGCGGTTGAAAGGGACCACGGCATATGAAATACGACGCTCGCGGCCAGAAGAGCAGTCGCGGCTCCGGCGATCGCGGCCAGGTGGGGCTTGACGCGAAAGATCGCCAGCAATCCAAGTAACACGATTACGGGAAGCGCGGCGATTAGAGTCGATAACCACCATGCGCCGAACGGATCATAAACTTGTGTCCAGGACATCTTTGCTTAAAGCCCTCGAATCACGGATAAGACGAAAGTCGCGCGCTACAATACATCATTTCAATGGGAGATGCTATCGGCAGGCGGTCTCTGTGAGAAGAATGAGATTGTCGACCAGTGTCGGACTAAGACTCAGGCAGGAGCGCATTGTGGGGACAACCATCCGGCTTACAAGGTCTCGCCTTCGCAGGGTTTTCCGTATTCGCTCGTGTAGTGAAGAGGGATCTCGCGATACTCACCGGACTCCATCGAGTAAACCAGGCAGCGATCGAAGGGCCGCGAATAAATGTGCAGGCTCACTGCGCGTTGATTGAAGCCGGAAAGATTCAGCACTTGATGAATTGGTTCTTCGGGATCAACTTCGGCGGGAAGCAGTTTGTGAATATCGATTGCGGAGGTCGGCTGCAGACGGCAGAATCGAGTGGTCTCGTTTTGTTCGAGAAGCTTGAAGTTTTGCACTCGAAGCTTGCCGACAGGGATCGACATCCAGCAATTCTGATTGTGGTGATTGTGAATCATCGACGATTGACCAACTTCCCAACATACTGCGACCAGCTCGAAAAGCTCGTTCTTAAAAATCAAATTTCTAGTGTAATGATTCTTGCTGAAATAAAAATACGGCTCGAGCGACACGGCGTCAACCGCGCGGTTCTTGAGATAGTCGTAAACGATTCCCGGAACGAAGCGCGCTTCGGGTATGTCACAAAGGCCCGTAACAAATTTTTCGACAGGAACAACCTCAACTGCGGGTTCGACGGTCATTGTAGCTCCTTACAAATGAAGACACACGTCACCTCGGTTTGGTGTTTCTTGATCTGAACTTGTTGATTCCCAGTTCGAAGCTCACTCGCTCTGAAGCATGGATCTCAGCTGTTCTCGAAGCTCGGGAGTATTCGGATGCCCGTGACTTGCGACGGCGTGTTGCACCGCAATCTCGAGAATTTCATCTTCCGTACCGGAGATTCTGAGGCTGCAGTTTCTTTCGCCTGGATAGTTCCTGCAGTCTATGAATTTGCGATCGGTCTGTGGAGCTGATGTTGACATTGACGCACCTCCAAACTTCTGTGCGTGGAGTTGAGAAAAATCTATTCGGAGTTGATTCTCCGAGGCGAGCTCAAATACTCGAACACAATGTCAGCGTCTTGAAATCCAAACCAACCAGCTCTGTGCTTACCTCTTTCCGAATTCGCGCACGCGAGCCACTACAGCGGCGATTTCCTCATCGGAGAGTTTGCTTTTGAAAGCGGGCATGTACTTACCTTTTCCCTCTTTCGTGAAGCCTGCGATTTGGGCGTCCGTTCGTGACTTTTGCCACTTAGCATCCGTGAAATCCGGCTGGCCCTTTGCGCGCCAGTTTGGAGTCCCCCGGCCATCCTTGCCATGACATACCGAACACCGTGCTGCGTAGATTGCGTTGCCGTCGGCCGGCGTGCCTGAAACTGAGCGGGCTCCAAAAGCTGCCGCGTAAGACACGACGATGATAGCTGCGATAAGAAACAGCGACTTGACCCTGGTGACGTTCTTCATTAGTGATTGAGTGCTCCCTGGTTTTATTTGATCGTTATGAATGAGATCAATTTGATCTATCTTTGAGCGCCGATGATACCAAGAGCCCGACGAAAAGCCAACTGGACTCATCGCCGCCATTCGTCTATTAACGACGCGACCAGCCCGCTCCATCCCGTCTGATGCGAAGCGCCGATGCCCGCGCCATTGTCTCCGTGAAAATACTCGTAGAACAGAATGTAATCGCGCCAGTGTGGATCTTCCTGGAATTTCCTGGAACCGCCGTAGACCGGACGCCGGCCTTCGTCATTTGTGGTGAAAATGCTGATCAATCGATTGGCTATTTCTTTAGCTATTTCGGTCAAGGTCACCTGTCGGCCCGAACCATCAGGCGACGACACGCTGAAGTGTGGACCGTAAGCCGTGCCCAATTTCCTGAGCGACTCGATCATCAGGAATGATGTTGGAAACCAAATTGGTCCGCGCCAGTTTGAATTGCCGCCCTTAATTTTGTTGTCGGACTCCGCCGGCTCGTAGCGCACTTCGCTGTTGCCAAAGACATACGGATGCTGCTCGTGATACTTCGAGAGGCTGCGCATTCCATAGTCCGACAGAAACTCATCGGGATCGATCAGTCTTTCCAGGATGTGCCTCGTTTGATCCTGATCGACGATGGCCAGAACGTGCACCTCTACACCCTCGTGCTTCACAAGGTAGCAGGCTCGCTCGACAAGATCCTGCCGGTTCTCGGTGAACCACTTCAGATTCGAGCTGAACTCTTTGAACGGTTCTATCCATTTGACCTCGAGTCGTTCAATGGCATAAAGAGGAATAATTCCTACAAGCGAACGCACGCGGAACTTGTGAAAGCTGCCGTCGGGATACCGCAGAACGTCATAAAAAAAGCCATCCTTTTCATCCCACAACGAGTAGTCGCGTCCGCCCCGCTTCTTCATCGCCGCGCCGACGTAGATGTAGTGCTGAAAGAATTTCGTGGCGAGGCTTTCGTAGACCTTGTGTTCTTTCGCCAGCTCGAGCGCGATTCGCATAAGATTCAGGCAGAACATTCCCATCCAGCCGGTAGCGTCGCTTTGCTCGAGAACAACTCCAGCTTGAAGCTTCTCACTGCGATCGATGACTGTGATGTTGTCGAGTCCCAGAAATCCGCCTTCGAAGATGTTGTTCCCTTCGCTGTCAACTTTGTTCACCCACCACGCGAAGTTGATCAGCAGTTTATGAAAACATTTCTCGAGCCAATCACGATCGGCGCGCCCGCTTCTGATCCGATCCATGTTGTAGACTCGCCAGCAAGCCCACGCATGGACCGGCGGATTCAAATCAGAAAACTCCCATTCATAAGCAGGCAATTGTCCGTTCGGATGCTGGAACTGCTCAAACAGCATCAGCCACAACTGTTCCTTCGCGAACTCCGCGTCGATCAACGTAAGGGTGACAGTGTGAAAAGCCAGATCCCAAGCCGCGAACCACGGATACTCCCACTTATCGGGCATGGAAAGAATGCGCATCGAGTTCAGATGCTGCCAGTGCGAGTTGCGAATCGAATATCGTGAGTCGGGAGGCGGCTTGTCAGGATCGTCCCCGGCGAGCCAACGGTTCACGTCGTACAAGTAAATCTGCTTGGTCCATAACAAACCCGCGAAGGCTTGCCGCTGAATTCGCCGCTCGTCTTCGGACGCTTTGGGCGGATGAATAAAATTGTAGAACTCGTCGGCCTCAGCGAGCCTTCGCCTGACGATCTTATCGACGTCCTTTAACGGCGACTTCAGAACATCCGGTGACAATCGCATTCGCAAGACAACTGAGCCGCCCGCTGGAACCGTCTTGTTATAATGGAAGCACGCCTTCGTTCCAGTGCGAGCGGGATTGATGGCCGCTTCTCCATCGATGATGTGACGATGAAACGCATCCTTATAATAAGGCTGCGAGGAAGTAGTTCCCACGACCAGCGCGCGAGCGGGATTCGTTTCATTGTTCGTAAACAACATCTCGCCGCCGTCCGCGTAAAGGTAACGAGGTCCAAGGTGATATTGGAAGGCAAGGTTCTTGATTATCTGCGCCGAGCTATCGCTGGCGATCATCGTTTCGAAATCGGCCGCCGGCGGTCCTGCGTAAATTGAAGGTTCTTCGTCGCGAGGTTCGCTCCAGGCCCAGGTGTTTCGAAACCAAAGTTGAGGAACGATGTGGAGCGGCGCGTCTTCGGGTCCGCGATTGAACGCCTCGATCCTGATGCAAATATCTTCAGGGCCGGCCTTCGCATACTCGACGAAGATATCGAAGTATCGGTTCTCATCGAAGACGCCGGTGTCCAGCAACTCGTATTCGAAGCCGTGTCCGGCTCTTCTCTGATTTTCTTCAATCAAATCGCGGTAAGGAAACTCGGCTTGAGGGTATTTGTAGAGGTACTTCATGTAGCTGTGCGAAGGCGTATTGTCGAGATAGAAGTAATACTCTTTTACATCTTCGCCGTGATTGCCTTGCGAAGGAACCAATCCAAACGCGCGTTCCTTAAGAATCGGATCGCGCTCATTCCAAAACCCGAGAGCGAACACAAGCAACTGATAGCGATCGCAAATTCCCGCGAGCCCGTCTTCTCCCCATCGATAAGCGCGGCTTCGAGCCTGGTCGTGAGGGAAAAACTCCCAGGCGTTGCCGTCCGAGCTGTAGTCTTCGCGAACGGTTCCCCACGCGCGCTCGGCTACGTAGGGACCCCAACGCCGCCAAGTCGGAAGATTGCCGACGTTTTCTTTCAGACGTGCGTGCTCTGCTGTGGGAGGAGATTCGATTGAGCCGGAATTGTCCTTCATTGTTTGAAGAGGAGTCTTACGGTCCGATTCCTTGACCTCTCCCGAATCACTCATTCGGTTGTTCGACGTCAGCGGGCGCAGGTTTTGGTTTCAGATAAATCGTGTAGACGAAATAACCGGTTGCGCCGAGCAGTAGCAACGAAATCAATGCGATGATGAGAATCACAGTGTAGCTTCGCCTTTGTCGCCGAACGGGAGATGAAGCAATTTCAGGAGCGAAGTCGCCTTCTTCAGTCATCGGGCGCTCGGCCGTCGGACGTGTGCTGAAGTCATCGTCTTCGCGCATCGCAGCTGGAGCAGTGCCGCTCTCAGCCTGACCGAAAACGGGAGGCGTCAGCATCTTCGTCACTTGCTGCTGATTATCATATTGCGCTGCGTCATCCGTCTGATATTCCCACGCGCTTTTATCTGTTGAAGCGTACTCGGAGTAATATCCGGCGTTGAGCGCTCTGAAGCTGCCGGTGATTGATTTCCCTTCGCTTGCAGAATGCAAAGCCTCGCCATCGAACCGCGCGATCACTACCGTGATGTTATCTTCACCACCGCGCTCGTTGGCTTTTGCTATTAACACGCGGCAAGCTTCGGACAGGTCTTGAATCTCGCTCACCGTTTCGCGCAGCTCTTCGGGCGGAACCTTGTTTGAAAGACCGTCGCTGCACATTACCAGGCTATCATTGCGAAAGAGCTCGACGGCGGTCATCGCCACCTTCACCGCCTGCTGCGTGCCGAGCGCTTGCATTATCACATTCTGAGGAACCGAATCCATCTGCTCCGGCTTTATCGCTCCCGAGTCGACAAGCATCTGCGCGAGAGATTGATCCTTGGTGAGCTGTTTGATTTGCCGGCCTCGTATTAGATACGCGCGCGAGTCACCGACCTGTGCGATATAAGCCGTCGTGCCCTGAACCAGCACCGCCGTCAGAGTGGCTCCCATACCGGACATTTCCGGATTCTCCTGAGCGTGATTCCATATTTGGTCATTGGCGTTTTCGGCGGCGTTCTTCAGGCGGTCGGATATTCCCATCGAAGCAGGCATCTGCGCGATGCTCTCGCGAATGGTTTTGACGGCCATCTCGCTTGCGATCTCGCCGGCGGCCGCGCCGCCCATCCCATCCGACACGATCATCAGGCTTCCGAGCTCACCGAGCGAATGCCGAGTCACCGCTGAATCCAAACCTGTCGTTCCTTTTGTAAGATCGGCTACCAGGAATGCGTCTTCATTGCCGGTGCGCTGCATTCCGACGTCTGTACGGCCGTAGACTGAAACTAGAACTTCGCTCATAGAAAAAAGTAGTCAGTTGACGTTGGTCAGTTCACACTTCAAATCTGAAGAGCTGCTTGCCAACCAGAATCATGTCTCCTGGCTGAAGCTCGGCTTCACCCTTGAGCTTGATGAATGTCCCGTTGCGGCTTCCTTCGTCTGTCAGAGTGAACACGCTGCCTTGTCTCACAATGCGAGCGTGCCTGCCTGACATAAATCCATCGTGAGGAAAATTGATGTCGCCGGTGTTTCGACCGATCACGGTGTCATCGCCGAGCTCATACACCTCACCCGGTTGCCCGCCTTCCATTACCAGATGCAGACGTCCGATGACTGGAGGCGGCGCGGCTTGAGACGACATTACCATCGTCTGTCCAAATGTCATCGGCGCACCGCAATTCGAGCAGAACGTGCTGCCGACGTTGTTCGACTGCCCGCATTGTCCGCACAACACTCCCGACACTGAGGCAACGTGTTGAGTCCTGTCTCCAGATTCTGTGATTGGAGAAGGCGGCTCCGGTTGATCCCCCAGTCGAGTGGCAGGAGGAACGGCGGGCTTCGATGTCGTCGCTCGAGGCGCGTTTGGCGGCGTCGTCGTCGACACCGGAGGAGCAGGCGGCGGGGGAACTGGAGCCGTCGGCTCGGGCGCTCGCGGTGGCGCGGCGCTTTGCTGCTCGACTGGTGGCGGTGGCGGCGGTGGAGCTGCCGGTCGCGGAGGAGCCGGCGCTACCACTGTTGGCGGCGCTGACCACTGAGGCGGGTTGCTCGGAGGAGGAGGTGGCGGCGGCGGCTCTCGATGAACCGGGGCAGCCGGGGGCGGTGGCGGCGGTTCAACGCGCGGTCTGGGTTCCGCTGGCGGCTTGGCGATCACGGTCTTCATCGCTTCCTCAATCGAAGGAGGCTTAGCGATGACGGTCTTCATCGCTTCATCAACTGAAGGAGGCCTGGCGACCACCGTCTTCATAGCATCGTCGGCGGCTGGAGGTTTTGCGACTATCGTCTTCATCAATTCATCGTACGAAGGCGTTTTCTCGGCAACAGTCTTCAAGCTCGCGCGGCCGGGATCAACCATCGCGCGCTGATCCACCACCGTCTTTAGCACGTCGGGCGGCTGAGCGTCAGCAGGTGGCGGAGGCGACGCAGGGAGCCTGCTGCCACACTGCTGGCAAAATGACCAGCCGACCTCGTTCGACGTATTACACTGTGGACAGATGATTCCTTCTTCCTGCACTGGTGCTGTACCTCCCTCTTGATAATCTTGATTGGGACTGGAGGCTGTTGAAGAGACAGATGCATTAGGCGATGCAGCTACGGGTTGTGTGTGAGCGCTCTCAAGCGGAAGAGCACACATACGACAGACAGACGAACCCGGCTTGTTCCCCGCCCCGCAATTTGGACAAGTGATCATGGCTAATGTGATGAGTCCCGCCGCACATTATACGTAAAGGGTATTTTCGAGGGAAATAAAAATACGGGGAGAACCTGGACTACTGAGATTCACTTACAAACTCTTGAAGCGTATCGCGCCAGTGACGAAGAGGCGAAAGGCCTAACTTCTCTGAAACCAAACATCGCATGGCCGAGTTGTGCGGTCGTGGAGCTCGTTGATTCAACGCCGCTCGAGTCACCGGCTCGATCTCGACATCACCAAGCCCCGCAAGATCAAGCGCAAGCCTCGCAAACTCTAACCACGTAGTCGGCCCGGTCGAGGTTACTTGATACAAACCGTGAGCGCCCAGATCGATGATTTCTTCGATGCGACCCGCCAGGTCCGGTGCGTATGTCGGAATCGAAGTCTGATCGATCACCCCTTTCAGTTTTGTTCCCTTGCGAGCGTACTCGATCACTCGGCTGCCGAAATTCTTTCCGCCCGCCCCAAATAACCACGACGTGCGCACTATGAAGAAGCGCTCGGCTTCTTCGCGAACCGCAAACTCGCCGGCAAGCTTCGCCTTGCCGTACACGCTCAGCGGTCGAGGCTCATCCTCCTGCGTGTAGAAGTCCTGCTTCGATCCGTCGAAGACATAGTCGGTGCTGACGTGAACGATGTCCGCGCCGAACTCGCGGCTCGCGCGCGCAAGAAACCTTGGGCCTTTTTCGTTGATCGCGTAAGCCCAGTCAACATCGACTTCGCAGCGATCGACATCGCCCGTAGCCGCGCAGTTGATCACGACTGCCGGACTCGCGGCCTCGACTGCTCGTCTCACATCGTCTTCTTCGGTGATGTCAAGCTCTGCGTGCGTCATCGCGACCACACGCCAACGCGAACCCGTTAGCCGCTCGGTCATCGAACGTCCTAACAAACCCCCGGCCCCGGTTATCATCGCTGTTCTGGGTTCGGACCAGAGAAGTTCGCGAACTGTTTGTGGGCCAAGCTCTGTTTCGATCGCGACGTCTGTTTCGGTCAACACAGACTCTCCTCGTTTGTTCGGAAGGCAGCGCACGCCGATTGTAGTTCGCCATTGATCTTTAATCAAATTCGGCTCAATCAAATCAGGCCGAGAGTTCAATTGAACGCGCGGTGAACCTGTGCTATAAGTGCCGCCGCTCCGGGATCGATGTTGACAAATTCGTGACCGAAAGAAAATGGAGGACAAGATGAAGAGACTTCTGCTTGCACTGTCGATTCTATTTTTAACCGCACTTGCAACCCCGTGTTTGGGTCAGACTACCAACACCAACAAGAACGCGGCCAAGCCCGAGGCGAAAACGATGTCCAGGGCTGCCGTGCAATCGTCCCTCATAGCGAAAGAGAAATCTTTGTGGGAGGCGTTCAAGAAAAAAGATCCGAAGCCTTTTGAAAGAAATCTCACGGCGGACGGGTTGCAGATTGACGTCACCGGATTGACGACGAAAGCCGACGTGGTCAAGAGTGTCGGCGGCTGTGATGTGAAGGACTACTCGCTCGACAGCTTCAAAATGGTGAAGGTCGATAGCAACGTGATGGTCTTGACATACAAAGCGACGGTGCACGCGACGTGCGGCGGCCAGGCGGCGCCTGAAAATGTTATGGCCGCTTCGGTGTGGGTCAATCGCGGCGGCAGGTGGGTCGCGAGCTTCCATCAAGAGACGCCTCAGATGAAGTGAGACTAATTCAGTTAAAGACAAAACGGGCAGATTTCGGTCTGCCGTTTTTTGTTTGATCTCTTAGAGTCTGAGATCGATTCAAGCCAACCCTTCGCGTCGACCTAAATCGAAGGGCCGCTTTCGATATGTTAAATTATCGGTTGAATGCCGGAGAAAGAGTCAGCCGATATTGAGCGGTTTATCGAAACACTGCCTGATCCGGCGGGCGCTCGAACTTTCCTCAACAGGCTGGAAGCTGCGGACCCGGCGGCCGCGAAGAAATCAAAAAGCAACCCGAGCTTGTTGTCGCGAATGCTCACGCTTGCCGGGAATAGCCCTTTCCTCGCTGAAACTCTTCTTCGGCACCCGGAGCAAATAAGCTGGCTGAAGGCCGAGACCGAGCGACATTTCGACCGCGTTAAATCGGTCGAACAACTATCGGAGGAACTCGCTCGGTTCGTCGCTCGCACGACTGACGGCGACGATTCCCAGCGGCTTGCGAGATTCAAGCGACGCGAGCTTCTCAGAATTTATTTGCGCGATTGTCTTCGAGTCGCGACGCTTTCAGAACTCACAGAGGAGTTGTCCAATCTCGCCGACGTAATCTTGCGATACAGCTTCGCGCGCTCTTATCAGGAAATGACAAAGCTGCACGGCGCACCGCTGGTTCAAGATCAGCGAGGCCGCATCGAGAAAGCCGAGCTGGCAATCGTCGCGCTTGGCAAGCTCGGCTGCCGCGAGCTCAATTACGCCTCCGACATCGATCTCTTCTTTCTTTATTCCAGCGACGGCGAAACCGCGGGAGACAGCGGCAAGTCTTCATCAAAGATCAGCAACAAGCAATTCTTCACCGGCGTCGCGGAGCGCGTCGTTCAGATGATCGGCAAGAGTTCGGTTGAAGGAGCAGTCTATCGAATCGACTTGAGGCTGCGTCCTTACGGACGCGACGGCGATCTGGTTTGGGCCCTTGACCGCGCCGTGCATTACTATCGTGATCAGGCTCACAATTGGGAGCGGCAAGCGCTGATTCGCGCGCGAGCGGCGGCCGGGAGTGAAGAGCTTGTCTCACGCTTCCTCGAAATGGTTCGCGATTCGATTTTCACTCGCGATGCGCTGCCCGATACGCTGGACGCGGTGCGGCGAGCAAAGGAAAAGATCGATCGCAAAGAAGCCGCGCGAGCTCGCGCCTTCAACGTGAAGCTTGGCCCCGGCGGCATTCGCGAGATCGAGTTTATCGCTCAAGCCTTGCAGCTCAAGCACGGCGGGCGTGAGCCGTGGGTGCGTTCGGCTCAAACTCTGATCGTGTTGGCGCGGCTTGCCGAAAAGCATTACCTGACTGAGCCTGAGCGCACTCGTTTGTCGGCCGCGTACACTTTCCTGCGAACCGTCGAGCATCGGTTGCAAATGGAACACGGCGCGCAGACTCACACGCTTCCCGCAAGTCGCGCGAAGTTGGAGATGCTGGCGCGGCGATGTGGCTACGCCGAAAGCAGCGACCTGTCGACTCGGTTCATGAAGGATCTGGAAGAACACACGTCGGTAGTGCGAGCGATCTATGATCGAGTCTTCGGCGAAACTGAAAGCGTGCAAGCACTCGCTGAGGTTCAGAGCGGACGAACAACGGGTTCAGACAACGAAGCTAATCGACTGATCAAGCAAGCCGCCACGCGAATGATCAGGGTTGTTTTCCCCAATAAGATTGAATCTGAGCTGAGCCATCGACAGGAGATCGAAGAAACGATTGTGGCAGCGCTCCAACGCGCTATCAATCCATCGCGATCGCTCAGAAACTTGTCGGCGTGGGCCGATTCGTTTGCAACTTACGCTCGCGAACAAAGGCAGGGACTTGATCAGCTTGATACAAACAGCCAATGGTTGAAACTAACCGATCGACTGATTCTGACTCTCAGCAGCCAGTACCTGTCACACTTGTTGCTTTCGCGTCCAATGCTCGCCTCAACGTTAGTCGCATCCGACTCGCCGGCGCTTCGATCCGATTTTTTTTCCGCGATGCGCTCAGCGCTGGATCGAGAGAGCGACCCCTCTTCAAAGACAGATGCCTTGCGGCGAGTTTGGTATCGCCTGGTGATCGAAATCGGCTACAAGGATTTGTCTTCGGCTGAGAGCCTATCGCCGAACGCAAGTGAACGGCTGCGCGAAATAAACCTGGATCAAACGGCGCTTGCAGAATCCGCGTTACGAATCGCCGCGGAGATCGCGTTCGAATCGCTCGGCGTCACGCAGTCACCGCCTTCTGCGGCGCAAGACAATGAGAACTCAACTACCGGCCCTGCCACCGGCCACAGACCACCGGCCACCCATTTTCCGTTTGCGATTCTAGGCCTGGGACGGCTCGGGCACGCAGGAATGGACTACGGCAGCGATCTGGATCTTCTGGTTGTGTTCGACGACAGCAGCGAGTGGCCTCCCGCTGTCTTGCACAAAGTGTCAGGCATTGGAGATTCGCCGGCTGAGTTCTATGCCAGATTCACTTCGCAGCTCGTTCGAGTGCTTTCATCGATCACACGCGAGGGGCTTCTCTATCGAACCGATCTCAGGCTAAGGCCTGAAGGAAAGAATGGAGCGTTGGCAATCAGCCTCACCAATTTAGTTGCATACATTACCGACAGAGCTTCGGCCTGGGAGCACTCCGCTTATTTGAAAGCTCGCGAAGTCGCCGGCGATCTTGAGCTCGGAGAGCGAGCTCGCAAAGCAATTTGCGAAGCGAGCTTTGATGCGGCTTCGAAAAACGAGCGGCTTCGAGAAGAGCTGCGCGATATGCACGACCGGCTCGCGCGAGACAAGGCGCGAAGCGCCAGACCCAACATCAAGTGGGGACGCGGAGGAATGACCGACGTTTACTTTGTGACGCGGTACCTGCAGCTTCGCGATCGAATTTATCTTCCGCCTGAATTGGGCACGTCAGCATTGATTTCTCATCTCGGCGTGAAGCGCGCGCTTGACCTTGAATCGACTCGCGCGATGTTTGAAGGTTATGTTTTTCTGCGCAGGCTTGATCATTGGATGCGATTGCTTCTTGATCGGCCGAGTCCCAACCTGCCGGCTTCATCAGTTGCAATGCGAGACATCGCGCGCGCGCTTGGTCTTCCATCTGTGGAAGCGTTTGAGGAGTCGTTTGCACAACACACCAGTGAAATCGACAGGGTCTACAACCTGGTTTTCGGTTAGGGTATTTCGAAAAGTAATCAGCTTGCGGTTACGATAAGCGGCTGAGCTGCGCGGTAAACATCGTCGACTTCTATGCGAGTCATACAGCGATGATCGATTGGACACTCCCGCAACATGCACGGCGAGCATTCGACATCGTGACGCACGACTGTGGCTAGATCGGAAAGCGGCCGCGTAGCAAAGTGTTCGGTCGGTCCAAAAATAACAAGGGTCGGGATTCGCAGGGCTCCCGCAACGTGAGCCGTTCCAGTATCGTTCGAGACTACGAGAGAGCAGCACGCGAGCAAAGCTTTCAGATCGGCGATGCTCGTGCGACCCGCAAGCACGATCGCTCGCGAGCGCATAAGCCGGGCGACCTTATCAGCCACCTCCAGGTCTCCAGTCGCGCCAACGATAATCGTCTGAACACCGTTTTGATCGGCGAGCCGATCGGCGACCGCCGCGAATCTCTCGGGCAGCCAGCGTTTCGCTCGACTGTTCGTAGCCCCGGGACTGAGCGCAAGAATCGGCGCCGCGCGAGAGACCCCGGCTTCACTCAACGTCGACCAGGCTCGCTCGCGACCACTGCCGCTTACGTGAAGCGCCGGCTGCGCCGACTCGATCTCGACTCGAGACTTGCCCGTCAGGGCTCGCTCCAGTTCCGACGCGATCTGGAGGTAAAAGCGAACCTGGTGCCTGGTCTTGTGATCAGGTTCAAAAGGAAGCGACAAGTCGAGAAGCGCGCTTCGTCGATCAGTTGGATAACCGGCGATCATCTTGATTCCAGAGAGTCGCGCAAGCATGGCCGCTCCGAACGCGTTTTGCAGCAAGACGGCGAGGTCGAATCGCTCTTGCCTTAATCGCAGGACATCGCTAATAAAGTTGCTTGCCGATCTGATCCGGCCCCGTCCTTCTCGCAGAGGAATCAACTCATCCGCGACGTCTTCGCCTTCAAACAGTCCCGCTACCCACGCTCGAGCTGCGAGAGTTATGTGAGCATTCGGAAAAATTCGACGAAGCTCCTTCAACGCAGGCAATGCCATCACGGCATCGCCAACCCAGTTCGGCACTCGAATAAGGATAGTCCGTAGTCCGTGGTCCGTAGCCCGTCGCTGGTTGTCTGTGGTACTTGCTCGCGGGTTCTTATCCATATGAATGAATTCTCATGCTAAAGCGGTGATGGCCTTTCAACGGACTACGGACTACGGACCAATCTGGCTGTAATCGGTCACAACTGATTTATCGCCAAGCACGGTTCCAGTACCGACTTCTACCGAGCGACCAATGTGACAACCCTTACCGATGACGGAGCCTTCAACAGTCGAGCCGGCGCCGACGCGCGTGCCGCTTCGAACCACCGAGTCTTCGATCCGGGCACGTTCCTCAAACAAGCAGTTGCGGCTGACAACCGAGTTGATTATCTGGACTCCAGGTTTCAACGTGCAGCTTGGATCGACCACTGACGGCGCTTCAATCACTGCGGTGTCATCGAACTTTTCGCCGCGCTCCGCGGTTACAGCAGACAAGATCTTCACGCGCCCCGCAATCACATCGAGGTTCGCTTTCAGATAACTGGCTGAAGTTCCGATGTCTCGCCAATAGCCTCGCCAAATATGAGCGAAGAACGGCTCGCCGCGTTCAAGAAGTTGCGGGAACACTCCGTACTCGAACATGAAGGCCTCGCCTTCAGGCACATAGTCGAGCACTCGCGGTTCCAAAATGTAAATGCCCGCGTTGATCGTATCGCAGGTTACCTCTTCAGGTTTGGGCTTCTCCAGAAATCGGCGCACGCGCCCGTCTTCTTCTGTTTCAACCAGTCCGTAGGCCGTAGGATTAGGCACCGGCGTGAGAACGATCGTCGCTGCGGCCTGGCGCTCGCGATGAAAGCGAATCACTTCGTTGAGATCTATGTCTGTAAGCACATCACCGTTGAACACGACGGTGGTCTCACTGATCAAGCCGGCTGCGTGTCGATAAGCTCCCGCGGTTCCAAGAGGAGATGCTTCTACCGTGTAGCTTATGCGAACGTTGTAGTCGGTGCCGTCGCCCAACTTGTCTTCGATTTTTTGCGGCTGATATGACAGAGACAGGATCACGTCTCGCACGTCCGCTCGCTTGAGCAATTCGAGTTGATAAAGCAAAAACGGCTGATTGGCTATCGGGACTATCGGCTTGGGAGTGTGCATCGTGAGCGGCCGGAGTCTGGTTCCTTTTCCGCCCGCAAGTATGAGTGCCTGCATTGTTATCCAGTTTTCAGTTTTCAGTTTTCGGTTCTCAGTTTTCAGTCGCGGCTTAACTAGCCCAATAGAGTACTGTAAACTCAAAACTGAAAACTGAAAACTGAAAACTGGAGTTTCAGATGACATCAGCATTCATACTATCAGGAGCAAGAACGCCGGTCGGAAAACTTCTCGGCGGGTTGAAAGACTTAAGCGCGGTCGATTTGGGAGTCGTCGCAGCGCGCGCAGCAATCGAACGTGCAGGCATCGAACCGAACGAGGTCGATGAAGTCATAATGGGCAACGTTGTGCAGGCGGGAAACGGCCAGAATCCTGCGCGACAGGTTGCGCTGCGCGCGGGAATTCCAAACACTGTAGCGGCGCTTACTATAAATAAGGTTTGCGGTTCCGGCCTGAAGGCAGTGATGTTGGCGGCTAACGGGATCCAGGTCGGCGAAATCAAAGTCGCCGTTGCGGGAGGTATGGAATCGATGTCGAACGCGCCTTACCTGCTCAAAGGTGCGCGACAAGGCTACAGGTTGGGCAACGGCGAGTTGATCGACTCGATGATCAAAGACGGATTGTGGTGCGCGTTCGACGACTGGCATATGGGCTGCACCGGTGAAGTCGTCGCCGAACGCTACAACGTGACGAGAGAAGAACAGGACCACTACGCTTTGGAATCACATCGCAAAGCGGTCGCTGCGATTGCTGAAGGACGTTTCGATCGAGAGATTGTTCCGGTCGAGATGCCGCAGAAAAAAGGTGAGCCGCTCGTGATTCGAAAAGACGAAGGACCTCGACAGGATACATCGATAGAGTCGCTCGCGCGATTGAAACCCGCATTCAAACCGGGTGGAACGGTAACGGCTGGAAATTCTCCGGGAGTAAATGACGGCGCGGCGGCTGTCGTTGTCGCTTCAGAGGAAGCTGCGCGCAGCCTGGGCCGCCAGCCGATCGCAAGGATAGTTGCGCAAGCTACGAGCGGTGTAGAACCCAAGCTGGTGATGATGGCTCCGGTGACTGCGATTCAAAAGACTCTCGAACGAGCGGGATGGGATTTGGAAGACGTCGATTTGATAGAACTCAATGAAGCGTTCTCAGTCCAGGCGGTCGCTATAACTCGAGAGCTCGGAATCAATCCGTCGAAGCTGAACGTCAACGGTGGAGCGGTTGCGCTTGGTCATCCGATCGGAGCGACCGGCGCTCGAATACTAGTGACGTTGCTTCACGAGATGCAACGCCGCGATGTGCGAAGAGGACTTGCAGCATTGTGTTTAGGCGGCGGCAACGCGGTAGCGATGGCGGTTGAGCGATAAATCTGTTGACGCGACGATTAGGTTTTCATCGTGACATTCACTTGCACGCGGCTGAGTCTGGCGTCTTGCCGTCAAGCAACGTCGCAGCTACGCAAGCCCATTTCGCCGCGAGCTGTGAGCTTGCCGAATTCGTTTCGTGATAATGGTCGGGGACGCCTTTCGACTTGCACGGGTCTTGAGCCTGCCGAAGCCCGCGCGTCGCATCGCGTGAAGGCGGCAGAAAATCGTAACCCGGCACGATGTAGCCGAACTCGTCGGGGCAGAGCCCGAACACGAACTTGTACTTCGCAGTCATTCGGTCGCGCACGCTCGGTTCCGCAGGCCGCTTCGTATCAGCCTGATCGCAATCTTTTCTTCGATGCTTCTCGACGCCGTAGAACACTTCGGGAAACAACTCTCCGGGACTTGTGATGATCTGAGCATCGCCGAGCGTAATCGCATAAACAGTAGTTTCGATTTCAGGGCGGTCGCCTTCGCGAGGCGCGGGCATCGTGTCGAGCACACCCTTGCCGGCGAGGAACAAGTAAGCCGAGTTATCCATCGGCGCTTTCAGCGTAGCCTTCTTCAAATCGATTCGCGGCGAGCCGGTCCACTCACCTCGCTCGAGCGCATCGAAGACGGCTTTCGCCACATCGCGTCCGATCGCTTCGGTTCGCTCGAACGTGTAAGCCGGGCGTCTGTTGTCCGCTTTCAACGGATAATCCTTGCCGTCGAATTTTATTCGGTCGTCGGTCCTGTTGTTCGAGTCCCCGATTATTTCAACCGCGCCAATATCGCCGCTGATGTAGATCGCTTCGCCTCCGTACTTCTTTTCGACTGACTCTCGAACGGCGTCGGGAAAGTCCGACGTGATAAGTGTGTTGCCGCTTTCCATCGACTCGGGATGAGTGTTCCAGTTGATGAGGGTCGCGATCACTCGATCGAGCCTGGTACCCGAGCCGTCGAAGAACTGCATCACGCGCAGCTCCTCATCAAAAAAGTTCGGAGGCCTCCCGTGAGTGCGAGTCTGCATGCCCGCGATTGAGGGCGAGAGCTGCGGGTCGGTGCGGCCAAGCTTCACGACTGAGCGAACGGTTGAAGCTGCTGCTTGATCGATCGCTTTCGCGATTTGACGATCGACGAAGCGAAGATACTTCGGATACTTTCCGTCGGTGAGAGCGTTTGGTCCCCACGGGCCGATCGTGTCCGGCGCTTCGTGGTCGTGAGTGCTCGCGACTAAGATTTCATCTATGTTGAGCTTCGGATCGACGAGCTTCTTGATCTCGCCGAGCCCGTAATAATTCGCCTTCGAGTAATAGCCGATCATATCGATCGCGACGATCGCAATCTTCGTCGCGCCGGATTCCAGCACAATCGCTCGGGCCCAGAGATCATCGTGCTTGCCTGTCGCGATACGGTTGTTGCCGAAGCCGGCGAGGTATATCCCGTCGTACTTGCCCTTCGAGCTTGCGTCGAGTGCGTCGTTGCCGGGATCGTCTTTGAAGGGCTCACCACGGTCCCAGTGACCGTTGTGATTTGAATCAGTGAACTTCTCGCCCCACACCCCCGATTCGGTGATCGTTCCGTCCCAATCCGGGTTCGCGCCAAAAGGAGTGATGCGAACGGCCGCGACTCCGACCTTCAACCCGCGCTTTTCTCCGCGCGCCGTTGGAGCGAAGAAAATGATCTGAGAGATCAATATCGTGAAGAGAAAGACAGAGACGATCGCTCTCGGCATATGGCCTCCAAAATTACCGCGATTCAAGCTATGAGAGGGTCCATAAGAACTCGCGTATGATAGCGGTTGTCATGCGCTCACTCAACAATCCGCCTACTTCGTCAGCGACAATTCCGCTCTTGGAAGTCGACGTTTGCGCTCGATTCATGGTGAGCGATTTTGCCTTCTGAGAGAGTGCAGAATCGGCTTGACAATTCGGCTGGGAAAAATAATGATATGCGGGTCTACAGGCTTCCTGGCTTATAAATTCATAGACTTCGTTTAAGTTTTTCGGGCGCGCATTGTTAGAGCCCAAGAGGTGGTCGTCAGATCAGGCCTTATACGCACGACTGATATTGAGCGACTGGTGTGAGGTTCATCCCGTGCAACCATTCGCCGGTATTAGATTGAGAGATTGAGGCTCGCTCCGCAAATTGGCCGGGGCGTGGATCGAAACATTACCCCGCTCACAGGAATCTGAAAGGAGATAAGCATGCACATTAAGTTCAAGCTCTTGCTGCTGACGATCACACTGGTGACGTTAGCAGCAAGGACCACCCTCCCGGTCATGGCGCAAAACCCGACCGGTTCGATTCGCGGCACGGTAACGGACCAACAAGGAGCAGTAATTCAGAACGCCACCGTTACCGTGACGAACAAAGCAACCGGCGATTCCAGAACGGCGAACACCGGCGGCGACGGCATCTATGCCGTTGAAAACCTGCTGCCCGGTGAATACGACGTGAAGATCGAAGCAACGGGCTTCGCCACGCAGAACATGACATCGGTTACAGTTCAAACCGGCAGCATCACGTCGGGTGACGCCGTCTTACACGCAGGCGCGAAAGGCGAAGTAGTCGACGTGGTAGCCGAAGCTCCGACGATTAACAAAGAGAGCTACAAGATTGATGGAGTAATCACCCGGCAGAAGGTTGATGCTCTTCCGCTCAACGGGCGCAACTTCCTCCAACTCGCGCTGCTCGAGCCCGGAGTAGCTGTGTCGACTAAGAATCCCGGCGCGCAGAACAACCTGTTCAACGTCTCAATCGGCGGAGCTAGTTCGGCGCTGACGCGATTGACGGTGGATGGCGGCAGCATCCTCGATCCAGTTTGTGGAGGCGCTGCGCAAAACTTTTCGACCGAGACGATTCAAGAGTTCCAGATCTCGACTTTTAACTTCGACCTGTCGACGGGCATAACCTCGGTAGGCTCGATCAACATCGTTTCGAGAACTGGAACAAACGACTTTCATGGAAACGCGTTCCTCTACTTCCGCGATCACAGTCTTTCGGCCATTCCCACGCTGTTCAGACCCAGCAAATCCTTCGATCCTTTTTTCCGTCGTTATCAATACGGCGGCGCATTCGGCGGACCGATCAAGAAGGACAAGGTCTTTTTCTTTGGCAACATCGAAAGACTCGATCAGACGTCGGCGATATCTTCTTTCATCACCGGCGCTCCGCAGCTCGCGTTCTTCAACACGACAACTTCGAGCCCTTACAAAGGAATTCTCGGGAACGCTCGTGTTGACATACCGAAGCTGACTTCGAAGAACAACATGTTCGCTCGCTACAGCCACGACGATAACAACGTGTTTGCTCCCGACGCGGACAACACTTTGCCGTCCAACTGGCGCGTTAACAAAAACAATGACGACAATGTGCTGGTGGGGTTGACGACTGTTCTTACTCAAACCCTGGTAAACGATTTTCGTTTCAACTTCCAGCGAATCGTCAACAAGGAAGCCATTCCTACTTCTTCAGACTGTCCGGCCAGCAATGTTGGATGCATCGGACTGGGCGGTGTTCAGATCCGAGTAAACAACAGCAACCTGCGGTTGGGCGATACGGTCAACGCGCCGCAGGAAAGAAATCTGAAAAGGTATCAATTCAATGACAACCTGAGCTGGCAGAAAGGCTCGCACGCGCTCAAGTTCGGCGGTGAGTTCGAACACAACTATGGCTTTGGCCTATGGGCTTTCCTCGATCCGGCGTTGATAGTCGTGCATGACCCGCGCGATGTGATCGCCACCAACGCAGCCGTCAACGCATTCCTCCCCGCGGCGGTCAGACCTCTGTACACGATCCCGCTGCCGGCAACTTTCACGACCACAGGCAGCCCTGTGACCTTGAGCGATCTGCTCAGTCTTCCGCTGGCTGTCGCGTTCATCGGAATTGGCGATCCGTCTCAGCCGCCTCCGTTTCAGACCAACATCGCGCGGCAGAGCAATCGCATCCGTTTCTATGGACAAGACTCGTGGAAGGTAAAGCCCAACTTGACATTGAGCTTCGGCGCTTCGTACGCGTACGAGACCAATCTTCAGAACCACGACCTCTCAAAGCCCGCTTTGCTTTTGCCATTAATCGGAAGCACGGCCAAGCCGGGTAAAGATACCAATAACATCGCTCCGTCTCTGGGCTTCGCCTGGGACGTCGGCGGTCAAGGCAAGACTGTGATCCGAGGCGGCGCGGGCATCTACTACGACACGGTTCTGTTCGTCACCCGGCTGCAAGAGCGCGCGACGATAGGCCCTGCCGGCAACGGCCGGTCGCAGCTCACGGGTGATTACTTCCAGAATTCGATTCCCTTCACGCGAATTCCCGGTATTCCGGCTCCATTGAGTCTGATCAACCCGGCCGTTGGAACTGCACTGGATTTCGTAGTGATCCCGACCAAGTTCACCGGGGCGAACTTCCTTTCAGCGTTAACTGCGCAGTCTCCGTTGATTCAAGCCGGATTGTCCGCGGCAGGTGCTGCCGGATTCACCGGCATCGACTTCTTCAAGACCGGAACGGCCGTTCTTGACCCTCGCCTTCAAATTCCGTACTCCGAACAAGCCAGCATCGGAGCGCAGCATCAGTTCGGTGGCAACCTGACAGTCTCGGCTGATTTCGTTCTTCGCAAGCAGGTACATCAGCTCTTCCAGGCCGACTACAACGACTTTAAGAGAGTAGCCGCGCTTGGAGGGCCTATTATTCCAAAATGCGTGGGCGCAGCCGCGATCAACCCGGCGGCTCAATGCTCAAACGGACCGATCGGCGTTGTTCAGAGCGGCGGCCGTAACGACTACAGGGCGCTGCTCGTCAAGGTAGACAAGCGTTTCTCGAGTCGGTTCCAATTCACCGTCAGCTATGCGCTGTCGAGCCTCACGGGCTTCTATACCACCTCGAACCCGGACGGGGGACCCTTGGATCTGACGAACTATTTTGCATTCCACGGTCCGCTCGACAACGATTCGAGGCATCGGCTAACCGTCAGTGGTGTCGTGAATCTGCCGTGGGATTTCCAGGCGTCGCTGATCGCGGTGTACGCCAGCCGTCCTCCGTTCACTGCCCGTATAGCCAGCACCAATGACCTCAATGGTGACGGCACAACGAGCGACAACCTGCCGGGACTCAAGTTCAATGATCTAGGCCGGGGAACGTCGCGAACTCAGTTCTTACAGTTGGTTAACACGTTCAACGCAACGCTGGCCGGCAAACCGGACGCGGCGGGCGCGACTATAAAGACGTTGATTGTGCCGGCCAGCTTCACGTTCGGCGACGACTTCCAGTCGGAAGATATTCGCATAACCAAGACCTTTAAGATTAAGGAACGGATGCAGATTCAAGGATTCTTCGAGGTCTTCAACCTGTTCAACATTTCCAATCTGACTGGATTCGACAACAGTCTCACGTCCGGCAATTTCGGTACGCCGACGGCGCGAGCGGGTCAGAGCTTCGGAACTGGTGGACCGAGAGCGATACAGTTGGGCGGCCGCTTCAGCTTCTAATCGACTCAACCATCGCACAACCAAAAGAGGACGCGAGTTCGCTCGCGTCCTCTTTCTATTTGTGAGTAGTTTTCGATTTGATCACTACTAATTCAGGAAGGTCGGCATCGGCCTTTTGCCAATATTCTCCGGCGAGAGCGAATTCTTTTAGCGCGGTTACGGAATCTCGACTGTGTTCCGCGACTAGCGCAAGCGCGTAATGAGTTCCCGCGTAGCTGGGATCGTGTTCAAACATTTGCTTTGCCGTGTATTCGGCAAGTTGCCAGTCTCCCGCTTCTCTGGCCGTGCGCGCGATTCCTTCGAGCTTGAACAACGATTCAACCCATTCATCAGGACCCTTCTCCAGGCGCAACTTCTTTTCGACCTCCATAAGCAAGTGGCGACCCTCGTCCGATTTGCCGGTCCGAAGAAGAAATTCTCCGCGCAGCGCCTCGAGGTAAGGCGCAACAAACTGGACGTGCGAGTGCGAAGCTTGAACTTCACTCACCGCGGCCTTTGCTTCCTGTCCCCCTTCTGCAGTTCGATTCAACATGAGCAATGCGTGACTTGTCATAACGTGGCCAATCGAGCGCACGATGTCCCAGTGACTGTCGGTCAGAATCTTCGAAGCAACAAGCGCTTCTTCGGAGCGCCCGCGCAGCAACAAAAATGCCGGCCATTGTTTCTTATTGAACTCGAGTGTGTCCTGCATCGAAGGCACTGAAAATGCCTTCTTCATCAATTCTTCGGCGAGTTTCATTCGGCCTTGATACTGATATGAAGTCGCCAGCAAATCGATGTTGTGCTCGTGATGCCAATCGAACTCGGAAGGAATGTTTTCAGTCTTGTAGTATTCAATCTCGAGCTGATTTGCCGTATTGAATTGCGCGATCGCGTCTTCAATGCGGCCCACGCGTCTGAGATCGTGACCGTACATGTGATGCGCGTGCGGGATCGAAGGAGCCAGCCGCACGTAAGCTTCCGCGTGCTTCAACGCTTCTTCGATCTTTCCGCTGTTCTCGTATGAATGGATTAAATAATGATGCGCTGCCAGATGATCGGGCGAGAGTTTGAGCGCTCTCTCGTAAAACCCGATCGACGATTCAGCGCCGTGCAAACCGTGGCCCGCTGCATTCGCTTCTTCGGCGTTGCCGCGCAACAGCCACAGTTCTACATCGCCTGGATCCGCTGCCAGCGCGTCGTCCATCGCTTTCTTGTATTCCGAAAACTTCGTTGAGTTCGCGGGGTCGGCAATCGCATCAAGCTGTCTAGCTCGTAGCGCGACGCGCCGGCGCTCACGAGCGGTTGCGCCGACCTCGAACAACGTCGCTTGCTCGATCGACGCTCGAGCAGCGCTTGAGATCCCCAATCCCGAGAATGCGCGGCTCAAACCTACATAAGCCATTGTAAGCTTCGAATCGTATCGCAAAGCTTGATAAAAAGATCGCGCCGCTTCGATCCAAACATACGAGTGCAGATAAGTGAGGCCCTGATCGTAAAAAGCCTGGGCGTCTTTGGAGCTTGTCGTCACCGCTTCGTGAACCGCGCCGATGCCCGATCGAAGCGCGACGGGTCGCTTCAGCAAGTCGATCGGTATCGACGGAGGCGGCGCATGATTCGAGTGCTCATCTTGTGCTCGAAGCAAACTCGGACTTGAGTTCACAATCAAAATGAGTACAAAAATTCGACGCACAAACATTTCAACGAACCTCGACCACTCGCTTATCCACCCAATTGTTCGCATAAGGCGTCAATATCTGCGGGTCCGGATTTAAAGGTTGCGCACGACCTCGTGCGTCTCGCGCGCGAGCTATTATCTCATATTGACCCGAGTGATCCGGTTTCCATTCAAACGACCAAAGCCGCCACGCAAACGGCGCATGGTCGCTAGCCAGTCGAGCCGGCTTCCAATTGCGGCCTCCATCGAAGCTGATGTCCACCGCCGCGATTTCGGTATCGCCACACCAGGCCGCTCCTTCGATCAGCACCGGCTTCAAAGGCAAGACCTGGTTTTGAATTGGCCGGGCAAACTGCGATTTCAATCTAACGGGTCCGAGTGCGCTACGCTCCGTCGCGCCGTTGACGCGACGCGCTTCATAGTAGCGATTTGACTGGTAGAAGCCGGTGAACCGCTCGCGGCTTACGATCATCTTGCGCAGCCACTTCACAGAATCCATTCCGTACCATCCGGGCACGATCGCGCGAAGCGGACCGCCGTGAGCTTCGGGCAGCGCTTCGCCGTTCATTTTATAAACAAGCAGCGTGTTCGGATCGAGAGCCTTGGCAATCGGAATGCTTCGCGCGTAAGCATCGATTCGAATGCCGCCTGCTTCGCGATCCGATCCGCCATCTGCGCCCAGCATTACGACTTCAACAGCGCCGCGAATCTCAATATTATTCAGCAGTGAGCTGAGCGGCACGCCTATCCATCTCGCGTTCGAGACGCCGCCCCAACCAACCAAATTACCCGCGCACTCCAAAGTAACGACTTTTTCAACCGAAGGCATTTTATTAATCTCATCAATCGTCACAGTGCGGGATTGGCCGTCGGCGCCGGTAATTGTAACGTTCCAACCTGTTGTCTCTTTCCGCGGAACTCCAAAGTGACTCCGTACAAAAAACTCATCGTTGGGTGTGATCCAGTTCTTCAGTTCTGCGAAGTTGAACGCCCGACTAAATGGCGCCGACGGAGTTGTGATTGGAGGCTGCTGAGCCATTATAATGCGCGGCAAACCTTGCGCGACAGCTATCGCGGCAGCAACGCTTGACACGTCGACCATGAACTCGCGACGGCTTACTCCGTTCCTCCGATCATCGTTCATTCGCTGACTAGCTCCACGATTTCTCTGCGTTGAATTTAGCGGGCGCTATGAGTACACTCAACCGGTCTTTATTGTAGTACGCGGAATCAGTTTCCACACGGCGCCCCTATGACGACAGCTCGGACAGGTTTGTTGAAAGACCCCGTCCGCTTACAAGTGATAAAATCTGGCGCGCCACTGCCATCGCAACTCAACTCGGAGGACAGAAGAAAATGCCGACCGTCGAATCAAGAAAACTAGAACTAATGATCAATCGACTCTTCAAACTCACACGCCTTCGAATCGCAATAGCAGTAGCGCTTGCCGCTCTCATTTCGGTCGGCTCACTCACCAATGGCCAGACCGTCCAGCAGAGTCCCGCGCGAACAAACAAGCTCGATCAAATGGTAGCGATGCGCGACGGAGTCAAGCTCGCCACCAGCATCTATCTGCCTCAAGGTCAGGGGCCGTGGCCCGTCGTGCTCGTGCGCACGCCTTATGGAAAGGACTTGCAAGCGACCGGCAACGGCTTGTGGACCAATCGCGACTACGCGCTCGTTGTTCAGGATTGCCGAGGCACTTCAAAGAGCGAAGGCGAATACAGGCCTTTCATGACCGATCACATCGACGGCTTTGACACAATCGAATGGATCGCAAAGCAGCCGTGGTCCAACGGGAAAGTTGGAATGTACGGAGCCTCGGCGATGGGCATCGCGGCGAATCTCGCTTCGATGATGAACCCCCCGCATCTGGTCGCTAACTTCGTGATGGTCGCGCGCTCGAGCATCTACAGTCAGTCGGCGTTCATGGGCGGTGTCTACCGCAAGGAGCTGAATGATATTTGGCTCAAAAGACAAAAAGCCGAATGGGTGATCGCCGACACAATCAAGCACAACGTCTACGACGGCTTCTTCGACCTCGCCGAGATGCCAAAACACTGGCACGAGATTCACGTTCCGGTCTACAACTACGGCGGTTGGTATGACATCTTCAGCCAGGGCGACATCGATAATTTCGTAGGCTTGCAATCGACAGGCGCCGGTCTCGCGGCCGGTAACCAAAAGCTGATAATGGGTCCCTGGGGACACGGTAAGATCGAGGAGGTGACTTATCCTACCGACTCGGTGGTCAACTCAACGCAGGAAGCGATGCGTTGGTTTGATTATTGGCTCAAAGGAAAAGACAACGGGATCATGGAAGAGCCGCCGGTGCGCTATTACGTCATGGGAGACGTTACCAGCGCGCAAGCGCCGGGCAACGAATGGCGCACGGCGCTTTCGTGGCCGGTTCCTTCCAAGCCTACTTCTTATTTTCTTACATCAGGCGGCGCGCTCAGCGAAAAAATGCCAACCGAACAGGAGAGCGTGGATAACTACGCTTACGACCCGAAGAATCCCGTTCCAACGATCGGCGGCGGAAACCTGAACATAAAGAAAGGCCCGATGGATCAGCGCGCGGTGGGAGAGCGAAAGGACATCTTGAAGTTCGTAACGCCGCTGTTGACATCTCCGGTTGAAGTGACCGGCCGAGTGAAGGTCGAGCTGTGGGCCGAGAGCGATGCGCCGGACACGGACTGGATGGCCAAGCTCGTGGATGTTTATCCCGACGGTACGGAGCGATTGGTACTCGACTCGACCGCAAGAGCGCGCTTTCGCGAAGGGCTCGATCACGAAGTCTTCATGAAGAAGGGGGAAGTATACAGGTTCTCGATCGACTTGTGGTCAACCAGCATCATCTTCAACAAGGGCCATCGCATCGCGATTCACGTTACGAGTTCAAACGATCCTCGTTTCGATCCGAACCCCAATACGGGAAAGCCGCTTCGAGCGGATGACGAGACTCGAGTAGCTCACAACACGATTCATCACGACCGCGCGCACGCTTCGAGGGTACTGCTGCCGATCGTCCCGACTTACAACGGCAAGCGGCCTTGAAGCGTACCGCACTTCTGTTTCGGAATCATCGGTGAGCTTGGAGAACAGTTTCGAATGGCGGTCGTGACATTGGAAGACGATGCAAGCTCTAAGAGTGAAGAGCGCGTTTCGATGCTTAAAGCAGCCACGCCGCTGTTAATAGCTCTCGCTGCCGGTCTCATCTGCTACGGGGTTTTCTTCAATCGTGGATTAGGTCTCTCGGTGATAGGCTACAGCATCGCGCCAGCCGAGCGCGTAATACAGGGGGAAGTGCCCTATCGCGATTTCCTTTTCAACTACACTCCGGGAATCCTTTGGGTGAACGCGTTGCTGATGAAAGCGTTTGGCACGACGTTGATGACCACTCGCGTCGGGCTGTTCGCGTTCAAGATTGCTACTCTTCTGTTGCTTTATCACTTAGGCCGAAGATTGATAAACCGTTGGGCTGCGCTGATGCCGGTCGTTCTGACGTTGGCATGGCCTGGCCATCAACAGTTATTCAACGTATATCCCGATCAATACCTAATACTGTTTGGGCTCGCTGGATTGCTATGCTTTCTCAATTACGATAAGTCTAATGAAATACTGTGGCTTTTGATGGGCGGCCTAAACGTCGGGGCCGTGTTTCTCTTCAAGTACAACGTGGGCGTTTTGTTAGTCGGATCCGGATGCATTGCGATTGCGGCAAGAGAACGGCTGACAGGCAAACGTGTCGGGCGACTCGCGATATCCATTTCGGTTTTCGCGGGTGGTTTTCTGATAGTGGCGATCGCTCTCGCAGGCTATCTGGTCTACAACCATGCCTTCGGTGCGATGGTGAATCACTTCTTGCACCACGCGGCCGAATACAGCGAGACCCGTTCGGTAGGGCTACCGTCTCCAGGCACGCTTCTCCCCGCGGTGACATTGCTGCCGGCGTTGGCGGCAGCGCTTGCGATGCTCTTTGTTCGAGGGCGAGTTTTTAATTTACTCTGGCTCGCAGCAATTCTTTTTGATTGCTGGATTGTGATTGAATCTACAACCGGCAAAGTCGACCTCGACGCTTACGTTGCTTGCGTCGCTTATTTTCCGCCTCTTATTTTTGCGCTCGCCTTTGGACTCGCGATCTGGCAGTTGAGGAGAGGGCGGCAACGGGACGCCTGGTGGCGCGACAACGGTGCTCTTACAATCACCGGAGTATTTGCTCTTGCGCTATACCTTGAAGTATTTCCCAGGGCCGACCTCTATCACCTCGTTAGAGTGCTGCCGCCGGTGTTCCTGTTTTTTGCAGCTCTCGTCGCCCGCAGCATGCCGCCGTTAAGTAGCGGCCTGCGACGTCTGGCGTCTTCGCCTCGCTGGACAGCTTCGTTGATTTTCGCGACTCCGGTTCTTCTGTTAATGGCAGCCGGCATTCGCGACGCGTGGATGCCTGAGTTCGACGGAGCGTTTCACTTCAGAGATAATCGCGAGCTTGCCATCGAGCGAGGCCGCGGAATTCTGGTTGAAGATAAACAGGCCGAGCTCACAGAAGGACTCGTGCGCTTGATTCAAGACAACAGCTCACCCGACGACTATATTTTTTCCTTCGCGCAGCGAGGGAGCGGCCTTTATTTTCTCGCGGCTCGTAGAAACCCGACTCGTTTCTTGTGGTGGCGCTCAGTTGGAATCGCTGCCGAAGAGCGCGATGCGGTTATGACAATGATCGCCAATCGTCGCGCAAAGCTCATCATCGTTCAGGACGTTACCGCGAATAAGGAAATTCAGGATTACATAGGTACGAACTACAATCACATTGGGACGGTGGCTGACATCGCCGTCTATGGATTGAGACCGGATGCAAGCGAAAAGCTCGCCGCCAATTGACAAGCAAACGTTAAGAGACCGACTCGTTGAAGCGGCGAGCTTTACCGCCGTGCTCGCGATCACAGCCGGAGTCTATGCGGCTCTCTTCAACCGCGCCAACGTCCTTTCGCATTCAATCGGCTACAACCTCTACGCGTCGGAACGCGTGCTCGAAGGCGCGGTGCCTTATCGCGACTTTCACACGCTTTATCCGCCGGAGATTTTTTATGTGAATGCCGACCTGTTCAAGTGGTTTGGCGTATCACTGTACGCCGCATTGCTCGGCGTTCTAGTGTTCAAGATACTGACGGTCACGATGATTTATTTGAGCGCGCGTCAGTTGATGCCGAAAGCCTGGGCGTTTGTGAGCACTGTCGGCTCGCTTTTCTGGTTGAGACCAAACGGGCCGTTCAAGTCTGTGCCGATGCATTACGGCGCGCTGTTCCTGGCGTCGGCGATGTATTTTCTTTTGAAGTACGAAACCCGTTCGAAGCTCCGGTTCATTTTCTTCGCCGGAGCATCGCTTGCGATGGTGTCGTTGTTTAAACATAACATCGGGGCCTACGCGCTCGTCGGTTCGGTAGCTGTGCTCATCGCCGAAGAACGCTCGCTCAAGTACACGACTCGCTCGCTAGTCCAAAGTTCTCGTCGCGTATTGACACTGCTGATCGGCTTCGCAACGGTTCTGGCGCCGGCCGTCGCGTATATGCAATTGAAATCGGCTCTGGCGCCGATGATCAAGACATTGCTTTTTGGACCGGGCGAATTCCTGTTGAATCGGCTCGCAACACCGTTGTCTCCGGTAGCTCCACTGCTGTTGGCGGTATCGCTCGCCGCCATCACTTTCGCGGCTTACAAGCTTCGCCACAATCCGACGCTGACCACGCTGCTTTGGTTAGCTTCAATCGCTGGCGTTTGTGCTTATCTACTTTTCGGAAGTCAATCGGGCATCAATCAAATCATTTTCTATCTGCCGATGATGGTGTTTATCGCAGCCTTGTTGGCGATCGTCTTCGGCAAGAAGCTTCTGATGACCGAAAGGCGCGCGTTGCTGATCGTTCTCGTATTCGCAGCCGCGGCTTTGTTGGAATTATTTCCGCGGTTCGCGCGCGAGCAGTCGATAGCCGCGATGCCACTGGCTATGCTGCTGACGTTTTATTTGGTTTATGTTTGTCGTTCTTTCATCGAAGCTCACACCGGAGGAATACTCCAATATCGAGCGGCGCTTGCCGTTGTACCGATGATATTTCTTCTTATCGAAGCCCGGATCTTTTCAAGCACCTACTTCGAACACGGCTTGCATTTCAAAGCTAACACGCAACCCTCCATCGAACGCGCACGCGGCGTTTATTTTCCAGCGTCAACCGCAGCACAGATCGATGAAGTCGTGAATTATCTTCAGCAGCGGCTACCGCCAGGCGGGTACGCGTTCGCGCAATCGGACGCCGGTACTTCGTATTTGTTCTTATCCGATCGCAAGAATATTTCCAACGCGCAATTCTGGATCGGTGTCGGCGTGACCCAGGAAGAGCGAGCAGCGACGCTCGACCGAATTGACAAGAGCCCGATCAAACTGTTAATCACGAGCGACGAAATCCTTGCAGCAGAAAAGTATGAGCCGATGCGCGAGTACATCGAGCGGAATTTCAAGACCGCCGCGCGCTTCGATGATGTTCTGATTCTCGAAAGGTGACGACGACAATCGTGGTTGCTATGACCGGGCAAAAGGAAGAGTCATTCGAAGAAGAAATCCGACTCGACAGTTTTTTTAAATGGATCTGGCGCGGCAAGTGGTTGATCATTCTGCTTGTGGCTCTCGCGAGCGGCACGTCATTAGTCTTTGGCCTTCGGCAACCTGAGGTTCATACTGCCACCGCGCTGGTGGAAGTCGGTCGAGTATGGAACAAGCCGCTCAAAGATATTTACGTCACAGTTGAAATCGCAAACAGTCAGGGCTTCGTTCAGGATGTGGCCGCAAAAGCCGGAGTCAAGCCCGGTCAACTTGCGCGCAACGTTCAGGTGGCAGCGGTTGAATCGGGTGTGCCCCACTCGCTGTATCCGATTTTGATTCGGGTCACCGCAAAGAATGAAAACGCCGACGAAGCGGTGCGACTCGCTCAGGCAGTTGCGGACGAAATAGTCTCGCGGCAGGAAAAGCCATTCGAGGAAGCTTTGGCCCCGCACATCGACCGACAGCATCAACTCGAGGATCGATTGAAGGGGTTTCGAGCTTCGCCGAGCAATCCCGAGTTCGCGATCAAGCTTGAAGACGAACTCGACGAAGTGCGAACCAATAACACTTCGCCTATTTCTACGGAAAAAACTCATCTTGCCGAGAAAGTTGTTCCCGGCTCTGCTACTCGGCCTGATGTCTGGCGAGGCGTCCTGAGTGCGGGCGCGATCGCGGCGCTGGTGGGGATCGTCGCCGCGTGCATTATCGGGTATTACAAACCAGCGCCACGATGAGACTTGTACCGGCGTCCCTCTGTGACACCTGTGCTTGCGCGAGGTGCTGGAATTGTACAGAAGGGGCGCCCACAGAGGGACGCCCATACATGAAAGCCGGTCTCGCCAATATTCTATGAAGAGTCTGATCAGAGAACTTTTATTTCCGCTGATAGCCGTGGTCGCTGCGTTTTTGGTCGGCGGAATAATTGTGTGGATGGTTGGCGACAGCCCGCTGCTGGTTTACGAATTGTTCTTCACCAGCGCGTTCGGAACGGTAGATGGAATCGGCTACACGTTGTTCTATGCAACGCCGTTGATCTTCACCGGGCTTGCAGTAGCGGTCGCTTTCAAATGCGGTTTGCTGAACATCGGCGCCGAAGGACAATTGATAGCCGCGGCTTTCGCGACCGCGTGGGTAGGTCTCGTGCTTCCGGGCTGGCCTGCGATCGTTGTGGCTTTGCTTGCGATGCTCGCAGCAGTTCTGGTCGGCGGAGTTTGGGCAGGCATTCCCGGATTACTTAAAGCGAAGTTCGGCGCACACGAAGTCATTACCACGATCATGATGAACTTCATTGCCGTCGGCCTCGTCAGCTATCTGACTCAATATCACTATCGCAAACCGGGCGACCCGATTCTTGAAACTCTGCCGATAGCCGAAAGAGTAAACGGACAAATCGTCGGGCCGCACATTCCACGGATGAGCTCGCTGCTTGCGCCGCTCGGAATCCACATCCCGGATCGATTACCGCTGAACGTTGCGTTTATATTCGCGCTTGTAGCGTGCGTGGTCGTTTACGTTTTCTTGTGGAAGACCAAGTGGGGTTACGAGCTTCGCGCGGTTGGAATCAATCCGTCGGCGGCCGAATACGGTGGAATTTCGATCTCGCGCAACATCGTGATGGCGATGTTTATTTCGGGGATGCTCGCGGGAATGGTTGGGATCAATGATGTGCTCGGCTATCGTTATCGTTACTATCACGACTTCTCCGCTAATTATGGGTTCACCGGGATAGCCGTAGCGTTGCTCGGACGAAATCATCCCGTCGGCGTTCTGCTTGCGGCGCTTCTTTTCGGGGCGCTGATACGATCGGGATTGTTCATTGACATCTTCACTGACAACGTATCGAAGGATTGGGTAGTCATCCTTCAAGCCATCATTATTCTATTCGTCGCATGCGAAGCGGTCTTCAGAGGCGGCGCGAAGAGATTAGTTCGAGGAAAAGTGTGAATATGGTTTCTGGTTTTTAGTTTCTGGTTTCTGGTTTCTCGTCTTTGTGTTGGACTTCTGACTTTCTACGCAACCTCAACCAGCAACCAAGAACTAGAAACCAAAAACCAGAAACCGTGATGCTAAGGACCATCATCAATCTATCGCTGCTGGCCTCGATGGTGCGGTATGCGACACCGCTGACGCTCGCTTCACTTGGCGGGATGTTTTCCGAACGCGGAGGAGTCATTAACATCGCGCTCGAAGGAATTATGCTCGCGGGCGCGTTCACTGCTTCGGCCGTGACCGTTAAGATCGGCAACCCATGGATTGGACTGATGTGCGCTGCCGTAGCGGGCTTGCTGGTCGCGCTCATTCACGCGCTTGCGTCGATTCAATTCAAAGCCGACCAGGTAGTAGTCGGCACGGCAATCAACATCTTGTTTTTAGGCGTACCTCCGCTCGTATCAGGCGCGATGTTCGACTCGACCGGTTCGACTCCTCAGCTCCCGCGAGAGCAGACTTTGCCCGAGTGGCACATACCTCTGATCGATCACATTCCCGTGCTCAAACAACTGATCTCGGGACACACGCCGATTTCTTACCTGGCGTTCGCGTTGGTTCCAATCAGCTACTACGTTTTGTTCAGAACGCGATTTGGTTTGCGGCTGCGCGCAGTCGGCGAGAATCCGGAAGCCGCAGACACAGCAGGCGTGAGCGTATACCGAATACGCTATGCAGGAGTATTGTTGAGCGGAGTGCTTGCGGGAATTGGCGGCGCTTATCTTTCGATCGCGCAGAATTCTCTGTTCACTCGCAACATGACTGGAGGCCGCGGCTTCATCGCGCTGGCCGCGTTGATATTCGGAAAGTGGCATCCGGTCGGCGCGTTTCTCGCGTGCCTGTTATTCGGTTTGGCAGAAGGTGTTTCGGATCAAATGCAAGGCGTCGTGCCGATTCCGGTGCAGTTCATTCAAATAATTCCTTACGTGCTGACGATGGTTGTGCTCGCGGGTTTCATCGGCCGAGCCACACCCCCTCGTGCGATCGGCACACCTTACGTGAAGGAGAAGTAGGGAACAGGTTACAGGTGATGGGGGACAGTGACAGTTCTGCGACTTGGCACCAACCCCAGTAACGGTGCAATCTGTAACCTGTCACCTGTCACGTATTAGAGCCTATGACGATTTCACTCTACGATCGAGCATCCGAAGCTTCACGCTACATCCTGGCAAAGGCGCAATCGCGCACGCCGGTCGTCGCGGTAGTGCTCGGCTCCGGCCTCGGCGGTGTGGCTGACGCAATCGATAATCGGGTTGAGATTCCATACGGTGAGATACCTCACTTTGTTAATTCGACCGTCGAGGGCCACGACGGGAAGGTGATCGTAGGCTCGTGCGGCGGCGTTGATGTCGTGTTGATGAAGGGCCGGTTCCACTTCTACGAAGGCTACTCGATGGAAGAAGTGACCCTGCCTGTGCGAGTTTTCAACGTAATGGGAGTACGCGGGCTTATATTAACGAATGCCGCAGGAGGAACAGCGCCGCACTTGTCTCCCGGCTCGCTTATGGTGATAACCGATCACATAAACCTGATGGGCGAGAACCCTTTGCGAGGATCAAACGACGAACGCTTCGGGCCTCGGTTTCCGGATATGACTTCGGTATACGCTCCTGCTTTTGTTGAAGCCGCACACGAAGCAGCTCGTGAGATTGGCGTTGTTCTTTCTGAGGGTGTGTATATGGCGTTGCGAGGACCGACTTATGAAACACCCGCGGAGATTCGAATGATGCGCAAGCTCGGAGCCGATGCTGTGGGGATGTCTACGGTGCCCGAAGCGATCGTTGCGCGTCATTGCGGAATCAAGGTGCTTGCGATTTCATGCATCACCAACATCGCGGCAGGATTAACCAACGCCGAAATAAACCACGCTGAAGTGATGGAAGTTGGAAAGCGTTCGGGAAAGCAACTCGCCGAACTCATACTTCGAGTCATTCCACGAATCGTCGTCGCAGACCGGCAATAAGACTTGTACGGGTGGCCCTCCGTGGCCACCCCTCTACGACGTGACAATGCCCTCTGGCACGAAGCGTAGCAACGGAAGACTACCGTTACATGTTACAATAGCCCTCTTATGATCATCGGCATCAGCGGTGGAACAGGCTCAGGCAAGACCACGGTCGCCCAAAAAATTATTGCGCCTGTAGGCAGCGACAACGTCGTTTATCTTCAGCAGGACTCTTACTATCGAAACCTCGGCGATATGCCGCTCGATCTTCGCCACCGAGTCAACTACGATCATCCCGACGCGTTCGATACCGAGTTGTTGATCAACCACCTCGCCGCGTTGCGCGCCGGAGAAAGCATCGAGCAACCGATCTATGATTATCCAACGCATTCCCGAAAGGCCGAGACTATACACGTCGCGCCGCGGCCGGTGATCATCGTCGAAGGCATACTCGTTTTCGTAAACTCACAGATGCGCGGGTTGATGGATCTGAAGATCTTCGTCGATACCGACGCCGACATACGTTTCATTAGAAGGCTCGATCGCGACGTTCACGAACGCGGGCGAACAGTGGAATCGGTGATCGTTCAATACCAGACAACCGTGCGGCCGATGCATCTTCAGTTCGTGGAGCCTTCGAAGCGCTACGCGGATATCATTATTCCCGAAGGCGGATTCAACGACGTAGGCATAGACTTGATAACCGGAAAGATTAAATCCTTCCTTGGCCAATCGGCCGAAGAAGGCTCGATGCCGATCAGACCGGCCTCCAATGAAAGCGAGCGACCGGAGTTTCCGAGCTAGCGGCGGCAGAGTGAAAGAGGCAAACGACTCAATGACGATTAGCGATGATGAGTTGATTGAACTGGCAAAGAGCGCGCGGCAATGGGCTCACGCGCCTTACTCGAACTTCAGCGTTGGAGCCACGCTGCTCAGCTCGGACGGCCGCATATTCACCGGTTGCAACGTCGAGAATTCGACCTACGGTTTGAGCATGTGCGCGGAGCGAGTCGCGATCTTCAAAGCGGTAAGCGAAGGCGTTCACGAGATCGCAAGGATTGCCGTAGTCACCGATCACGAACACATCGCGCCGCCGTGCGGTTGTTGCCGGCAAATGATCTGGGAATTCTCATCAGACGAAACCGAGGTGATCCTCGCTAATCTCTCAGGCGATGTTCGGCGCTATCGAATAAGGGACTTGCTGCCCGAGGCATTCGATGCGCGATATCTGGAAGGTGTGAGCTAGCACTCGTTGACTACGAGTTCCTCAGGCTTGATTCGCCAAAGCCAATTCTGAAAACTCGACTGTCACATCAACGCAGGAGATCAACTTGAAGAAGAATGTCTTCGTTGTCGCTCTGATTCTTTCATTGATTGTCGGGTGGCTCCCTTCTTTCGCGATTGGTGCTGAGCGAGCCGACCTCATCATTCGAGGCGGGACGGTTGTCACGATGGACGGCTCGTCGCGTGTGATTGAAAACGGAGCCGTCGCGATCAAAGCCGATCGTATCGTCGCGGTTGGTTCAGCTACTGAGATTGCCGCAAGGTATTCCACCGCTCGCACAATAAACGCCGCTGGAAAAGTCGTCATGCCGGGCCTGATCAACACCCACACTCACGTTCCGATGGTTTTGTTTCGCGGCATTGCCGATGATCTGGTGCTGATGGAGTGGCTTCAGAAATACATTTTTCCCGCCGAAGCAAAGAACGTCGACGAGCAGTTCGTGCGATGGGGCACACGACTCGGATGCCTCGAGATGATTCAGGGGGGAACGACGACCTACGTCGATATGTACTACTTCGAAGACGAAATCGCCGACGAAACCTCGCGCGCAGGCATGCGGGCCGTGCTCGGCGAAACTGTGATTGATTTTCCGGCTCCTGACAACAAGACCTGGGACGCAGCGATGGCCTACGCGGAAAAGTTTGCCGTGAAGTGGAAAGGTAATGCGTTGATCACGCCTGCGATTGCGCCTCACGCGCCGTACACGGTTTCAACCGATCATCTGAAACAAACGCATTCGCTTTCGCAGCGGCTTGGTGTGCCGCTTATAACTCACATCGCTGAAGACCAGGCCGAAGTCAAAACGATTCAGGAGCGTTATGGCGCAAGCTCTGTCGCTTATCTCGATCGCATAGGTCTGCTCGATGAGCGAGTAATCGCAGCGCACATGGTTTGGCCTACCGCAGCCGACATTGCGACGCTGGCAAAGCGTTCGGTTGGTGTCGCTCACTGTCCTCAATCGAACATGAAACTGGCTGCAGGAGCCGCTCCTGTGCCAGCGATGCTCAAAGCTGGAGTTGCGGTCGGACTCGGAACTGACGGCGCTGCATCAAACAACGATTTGAATATGTGGGAAGAGATGGACACAGCAGCGAAGCTTCACAAGCTGACGACGAAAGATCCGACAGTGATCAACGCTCGCGAGGCTCTCGAGATGGCAACGATTCGCGGCGCTCGCGCGATTCATCTCGATAAGGAGATCGGCTCACTCGAAACGGGCAAGCGCGCCGATTTGATCATTGTTGATATCGACACCGCTCACCAGACGCCGGTTTACAACGTATACTCAGAGCTTGTTTATGCAACGAAGGCTTCGGATGTCGAAACAGTAATCATCAACGGCAGAGTCGTGATGCTGAATCGCCGCGTGTTCACGATCGATGAGCGTTCGGTTCGAGCTAAAGCTAATGAGTATCGCGACCGAATTCGAAAGAGTGTGAGTCAGTAGACTCTGGAGGTTGGGCTTTTCAGTAACGCGCCATCGGCATGGCGTCGTCACTCTGACTATCTCCGGCTCGCCATATAGTGACAAGCAATAACCAGAACATTCCGAATACCAAAAGTCTGTCGACATGCAGCGCAAGGAACCCCGCCGGATTCGCAGACAACTTGTCAGCCGCCAGATGAAGTCGTTCCGTCAAAAATCCTGGGATGTTCAGCGACAGCAGTCCGAGAGCCGACAGGCCTATGACACTGAGCCTTCGAAATTTATGTCGTACCACAGAATCAACAAAGACTGCCGCGGGTAAAACACACACTACGACGTCGTAAATGCGATGATATACAGACCAAAGACTGAAAAACGTCAAGGCTGCGAGATGTGTCAGCTCGTATCGAGGCTTGCGCCAGAAGACCAAGCTCATCGCGGCCAATGCAACTACAGTTAGGGCGATGTTCACTTGATTAGCGATCAACTCGTTCCCGGTTATAGCGAAGAGAAGCCGCCCGATTTCAGTCGCGCCCGAGAACGTCGGATCATTCGAGATTGAGACGTGTTGCATCAGTCGAACGTAGTCGCCGATCAGGACGAATGGCGACAACCCAAATCGTAGTCCGCAGATCTCAGTCAGCACCCCCACCGTCAAAACAGCCCCCGCAACGATCTTCCACTCCCTTCGCCAGGCAAAGTAAAGCACGAACGGCAGTGTCAATGAGTACTTGGCAAGCGACAATCCAATCAGTAACCCAGCCAGGCCGGCTCTCTTCTTCTTCCAGGCAAGCAAAGATCCGAGCACCAACGCCGTAAGGATGAGGCTTATCTGTCCATAGCGCAGCGCTACCCGAAACGGCGCCGAGCTTAGCAGGAACGCAGCGAGAAGCCAGTGCGTTCGCGCGGACCAATTGGATCCCCAAAGCTTATGAATAAGCAACAAGATGAGGAATGTTGTTAGCAGGTTAATCAAGACGAACACGGCTCTCAACTGCTCGAAGGAAAGAAAGGCCATCGCAGAATACAGGACCGAAGCGTAGGGTGGATGTCCGTAGAATCGACTCTCTTCGGTTTGATAGACCCCGTCAACCCAACGCCGGCCCATGTCCTGGAACATCGCAAGGTCGCTTCCCTTGTCGAACGCCGTAACAGTCGCATAGCTCAGAGAAATCAGGGCAAGTAGAAGGAAGGCGCCTTGGACGATCGCGATCACCCGCGAGCGAGCTGAGAGAAGCTGATTCACAGATACGCCTTTCAATTCGGATTGAGGATCTACAAGAACAGTCGGGGTCTGTTCTCAGAACGGCGCGTGTCTTTCGGGACATGGCAGAGGGGACTGCCATCGATTACCCGGATCATAGTCCGAGCGTCGGCCACACCAGATCTATTCTCCGCTTCACTTCGTCGCTCATCCTGATCTCTTTCGGCCACGGGCGATCGAAGCCTTCTGACTTCCATTTGCGAGTGCCGTCTATTCCCATCTTTGAGCCGAAGTTCGGGAGCCGCGACGAATGGTCCAGTTGATCGACTGGGCCGAGCACCATTTGAATGTCTCGCTCGGGATCGATGTTGTTCAACACTCGCCACGCGACTTCATTCATGTCGCGGACGTTCGTGTCTTGATCGACTACGACAATGCACTTCGTAAACATCGCTTGAGGCAGCGACCAGATGCCATTCATGATTTTTCGAGCGTGACCCGGATAATCTTTTCGAATAGCGACGATCATCAGATTATGAAACACTCCGGCGAACGGCATGTGATAATCGACAACTTCCGGAAACTGCCGCTGCATCAGCGGCAAGTAAATTCTTTCGATTGCTTCTCCCATCCAGCAATCTTCCTGAGGCGGCTTGCCAACAATTATCGTCTGGTAGATCGGTTTCTTGCGGTGAGTGATGCAGGTGACGTGAAAGATCGGGAATTCGTCTTCGAGTGAATAGTAGCCCGTATGATCGCCGAAAGGACCTTCCGTGCGCAGCTCTTCCGTATCGACGTAGCCCTCAATTACGATCTCCGCATTGGCCGGAACTTCTACGTCAACCGTCTCGCACTTCACCATCTCGACCGGCTTCTCGCGCAGAAATCCGGCGATCATCATCTCGTCCAGGTCTTCGGGCAACGGCATGATCGCAGAGAAGACTGTCACAGGGTCGGCTCCCAGAGCCACTCCTACGCCGAGTCGTCCGCCGCCGCTTCGTTTCAGATTTCGAAAGTGTTGCGCGCCGTGCTTGTGAATCTGCCAATGCATGCCGGTAGTCTTCTCGTCATAGACCTGCATACGATACATCCCGCAGTTGCGCTTGCCCGTCTCGGGATTCTTCGTGAACACAAGCGGCATAGTGATGTAGCGCCCGCCGTCTTCGGGCCAGCACCTGATGATCGGCAAATCCAGCAGTGAGAACTCGCCCTCCTTCAGCACCTTCTCCTTGCAAGGGCCGTCTTTCACTATCTTCGGGAACATTCGGCTGAGATCGGCAAGGCGCGGAATCATTTTGACTTTTTCTATCAGTCCCTGAGGAGACTTCACGTCGGTGAGCTCAGTTATGCGTTCGGTGATCTCGGCGTAGTCCTTCACGCCCAAGGCCAGCAGCATTCGCTGGCGGCTGCCGAGTGCGTTGATGAGCACCGGCATCGAATGACCGCGAACGTTTTCGAACAGAAGCGCGGGTCCGCCTTGTTTGGAAACACGATCCGTGATCTCCGAAATCTCGAGCTCGGCATCCACTTCCGCGCGGATTCGTTTGAGCTGATCTCGCTTTTCGAGAACAGAAATGAACTCTCTCAAGTCTTCAATAGCCATCGATTCGCTGTCCGTTTTTTGAAGGCAGAGCGTAGCACGCGAGGGGGGCTAAGACAAATCAACCGCCGTTTAAGAGGAAGTGCTTCGCAGTAGGCGCGCCGTTAGCTCAGCAAGCAGAGTCCGGTCTAATACCCATTCGGTACTCACGCGCCGGCGAAGCCGCGTGTTTCAGCAAGATTCGCGATAGCAGCGATCAATTCGTTTGGCTCGACCGGCTTCGGAACAAACATATTGAAACCGGCCGACAATGCGCGAGCGCGGTCTTCGACTCTGACATATGCCGTCAGCGCGAGAGCCGCGATGCGTTTGCCGTTTTGAGCTTCGCGTTCTCGCACTTTGGCGATCAGCGAATAGCCGTCCTCGCCGGGCATCGCAAGATCAGACACCATCACGTCGGGGTCATACCAACGCAAGGCTTCGAGGGCCTCCGGCGCAGAGGTGACTGCTTGCACATCCGCGCCTTGCTGCCTGAGCATCGTGCTCAGTATCTGAAGGTTATCGCGATCGTCATCAACCAATAAAACCTGCAGGCCTGCAAGAGAAGGCAGAGGGTGGAGAGCGGCGTTTACGTCTTCGCTGAGGTGCAAAGTCCCGGTGTCTCTCCGCAACGCGGTCATACGTTCCGCACCAACAGTCAACGGGAGCGAAATCGTGAAGGTCGCTCCCTGCCCTTTCCCGTCGCTCTGAGCGCGGACCGTGCCGCCGTGAAGCTCGACCAGATGACGAACGATCGCCAGCCCCAAACCAAGTCCGCTGTGCCTGCGAGTGCTGGTGCCGTCCGCTTGTCTGAAGTGATCAAAGATGAAAGGCAGAAATTCCGCGCCAATCCCTTCACCGCTATCGATGACCCTTATCTGCGCGTTGTTGTTTGAGCGCTCGAGGCGCAATTCAACGTGCCCGCCGGCCGGTGTAAACTTGATCGCATTTGATAGGACGTTCCAGATGACTTGCTGAAGTCGTCCTGAATCGCCCGCGACGTGACGCGCCGAGGAATCGAGCATGACTTCCAGATGAATGTCTTTTGAATCTGCGGCCAACTGCACCGAATCGATCGCGGCGTTGACAACCGACGCCAGATCGACCGGGCCGATGTTAAGACGAAGCTTACCCGTGATCACTCGAGATACGTCGAGGATATCTTCGATTAATTGAGCCTGCGTCTTCGCATTTCGTTCTATCGTCTCTGCCGCGCGAGCGGTTGCGGCTTCGTCCATCTTGCCGCGACGCAGCAGATGAGACCAACCCATAATCGCATTCAAAGGAGTTCGCAGCTCGTGTGAGACCGTTGCGAGAAATTCATCCTTCGCGCGGTTGGCGCTCTCCGCATCGGCGCGCGCGGCGCGCTCGCTGGCCAAAAGCCGCTCGCGCTCCGCCTCAATCATCTTGCGTTCAGTAATGTCCCTCGCAATTTTTGACGCTCCTACAACCTTCCCGTACCTGTCTCTGATCGGCGAGACGGTAAGAGAGATGTTGATCCGGCGGCCGTCTTTTGCCACTCGAATCGACTCGTAGTGATCTATTCGCTCGCCGGATCTGAGGCGCCGCAATATTACGGGCTCCTCTTCGACACGATCCGGCGGCATCAGCATTTGAATCGACTTGCCTATCGCTTCTTCAGCGGTGTAGCCGAAAATGCGTTGAGCTCCGCTGTTCCAGGTCACAATGACGCCTTCCAGCGTTTTACTGACGATCGCATCATCGGATGACTCGACGATCGCCGCCAGCCGCGCCGCGTTCTCATCCGCCCGTTTGCGTTCAGTAATATCTCGCACATTGCATTGAATGACTTGATGTCCGTTTGTCGGATAGACTGTGCAGACGAACTCGACATAGCGCTCACGGCCATCCGGAGTTCGTATCGGCAAATCATCCAAGTGAGTGACGCCATGCTCCTTCAATTCCTTGAAGACTTCGGCGCTCACTTTCCGGTCCGAGAGAAGACCGATCTCCCACAATTCCTTGCCTTCAATCGATTCCTTCAAACCCAAAAGCGCGCTCATTGCCGGATTTGCTTCAACAATCCTCTGCGTATCAGCATCAATAATCAAAAGTCCGTCGCGTGCAGCTTCAAAGTGACGGCGGTAATTCAGTTCCGACATTCGAAGCTTAGTCTGGAGCTGCTGGCGCTCGGCAATTTCTTCCTCCAGGGTCCTCGACTTTTGCTGCAACTCGAGAATCTGGCGCAAGCGTTGATCTTCATCGACCAGCGCCGAATAGCTCTCCCCTGGAATGACGCGTGTGTGCTCCGAACAAACTCCTCGAAGCGGGCCCGCAAGCGTCACTCCGCCGATGCCGTTTATGGGATACGCGCAAAATAGTGAGAACTGATGAGTTTCATGAAGTTCGTTCCAGAGTTCCTCCAGTCGAACCGCGGCTGCGTGATTCCCTTCCGACCATAGCAGCGCCACCATTTCGCCAAAGATTCGAACGTTCGACGAAGTCTCCGCCGCGCGACCGACAAGACCTCCAAACACTTCGGCAAAACGCACTGCATCAGGGCTTCCCTTGACCATGAAAGTCGACAGTGTTTCGGCGGCATCCAGTGAAAGATATTTGCCCGATGCGTAAGCTTCACTCACATCGACTCCGTACGCCTGGAGTTTTGTGTCGAGCCCGTCGCGGTGTTCTTTCGTCGCAACTACAATGCATGAATTGCCGGCTTTCAAACCCGCTTCAATGAAACCAGCTAGTGAGTAGAGCAGGAACTGGTCCGTCTCGTAGAACTGAACAAAATGCTCGGAGTCGCTCATCAAGCTCCAGTCCGAATGCGGCGCGTGATTCGACGCGCTTGTTCGGCTGTTGTTGCTCAAGTCGCGAGCGAATCTATCTGTCTTCCGGGGGAGAAGCATTTGGGCCTCCATCGTGGTTATAATCGCAAGTCTTGTTCGCGTATTAGAAACTCAAGAATAGAGATGTTTGGACGAATTGTTGCACGAACTGCTGATTGGATGGTGCGAAGCGAACTCGCTTTCCAAAATGTGATTTCTGAACTCAAAACTCCACGGCTGTTATTCTATCGCCTCATCCGTCTGACAATCCAGAGGAATACGTTTGCTCACCCGTAGGAATCAGAGTATGTGCCATTGACTAATCTGCCGTTGATGCTGTTCGAGGCTTGGCGTATATTACAAACACTTTGGCTTCAGGGACCGAGAAGGTAAGCGTTATGACTCGCCGTTGGAGCGGCCCGGCTGACACTTTAGACCAGCTTGCGATCGTATTAACGTTGACGTCCGCATTGATCCTTCTCAGTCAATGTTATCCTCGCGTCGCCGCCGAGACGCTGCCCTCCGCATCAAAGAGTTTTGAAAGCCCTCAGGTTCATCCGCTGGCTCTCACTCCCGACGGAACAAGGCTTCTTGCGGTCAACACTCCGGATCACAGACTGTCGGTATTTCAATTGAGCGGTGGAACGCCGACGCTCGTAGCTGAGATTCCTGTTGGGCTCGAACCGGTTAGCGTCGCCGCGCGAAACGACAATGAAGCGTGGGTGACAAACTGGCTCTCGGATTCGGTCAGCGTAGTGGATCTTACGGCGGGCAACGTCATTCGAACGATTGATGTCGGGGATGAACCAACGGACGTCGTGTTCGCAGGGCAGCCTCGCGAGATGGCTTTTGTGTGTGTCTCGGGACTGAGCCAGGTCAAGGTCTACGATCCCGACTCGCCAGCAGACTCGCCTCAAGCAATCAACATTCGCGGCAAGCAGCCTCGCGCACTGGTTCGAGACTCAACAGGCACGCGAGTTTTCGTCTCAGTCTTTGAATCCGGCAATCAGACGACTACCGTTTCAGCGAATCAGGTCAAAGCCGCGGGTGGGCCGCCCAAGCCGTTTCCGAAAATGAAGAAGCTGCCGCCAGCTCCCGACGTCGGTCTGATCGTTAAATGGAACGGATCGAAATGGGCAGATGAACGCGGGGACACCAGGTGGAACACGTTCGTTCCTTACACTCTCGCCGACGTCGACGTGGTCACTCTCGACGCTACGCAATCGCCTCCGCAAATTCAGAATGAGCTGCGTGGAGTTGGAACCGAGATCGGCAATGCCGTATTCGACGCTTCGAATAATCGAATCTACGTCGTCAACGTGGAAGCTCACAACGAAATTCGTTTCGAGCCGAACCTGAGCGGCCGCTTTACGACGACGCGCGTTTCGATAGTCGATCTTGGGACGCCGGCCTCGACCATCACAACCGCTAGTCTTAACCCGCACATCAATTTCGATGTTCCGGAAGGATCAGACTCAGAGCGAGCGCTCAGTCTCGCGTTGCCCGCGGACATCGCGCGCGCCGCGGATGGCTCGATCTATGTTGCAGCTACAGGCTCAGCGAAGGTCGGGGTGCTCGATGCCACCGGCGCGGTCAAAGCGAGAATCAACGTCGGTCAGGGACCGACCGGATTGGCTATCGACGAAGCTCGGCAACGTTTGTACGTGCTGAATCGTTTCGATGAAACGTTAAGCGTCGTCGATCTGAAGGCGCGAGCCGAAGTCGGTCGCATACCAGTCGGCTTCAATCCGGAATCGGCGGCGGTGAAGCAAGGGCGTCGCTTTCTGTACGACGGGACGCTATCGGCTCACGGAGATCTTGCTTGCGCGAGCTGTCATCTGAATGCGCATCGCGATGGCCTGGCCTGGGACCTCGGCAACCCGCGCGGTAAGTTGCAAACAGTTAATGGTTTCATTACTTCGACTTTTCATCCGATGAAGGGTCCAATGACAACGCAGTCTCTGCGCGGCATCATCGGGAATGAACCGTTTCACTGGCGAGGCGATCGAAGCGAGCTCGACGACTTCAACCCGGCTTTCATGTCGCTGCTCGGTGGACCGCGCCAGTTGACTGCGGATGAAATGGCCGCGTTCAAGGCTTTCGTTCAAACACTAACCTATCCACCCAATCCGCGTGAGAACCCTGATCGCACGTTTCCGAATCCTCCAACCGGTCCGAGCGCTGAACGAGGACGTCAGCTTTTCAACACCGGCCGCCTCGATGCAGACGCTGTGTCGTGTAATTTTTGTCACTCGACGTCGCCCGGATTTCTGTCGGGAACTTCGAACCTGATCATCCCCGGTGCCTTGCTGCAAGAGTCTCAGGATTTCAAGGTTCCACAACTTCGCGGGATTTATCAGAAGCTTGGTTTCGAGAATTCGAGCGGCGAACAGATTTCAGGGTTTGGTTTCATTCACGACGGATCGATCGACACGCTGTTGGACTTTCTGCGGCTGCCTGTTTTCACCTTTAAAAATGATAACGACCGGCGCGATGTTGAAGCGTTCGTTCTCGCTTTTGATAGCGGGCTTGCGCCGGCGGTGGGCCTGCAAGTCACCCTCAACAGCGACAACAGGAATTCGCCCGAAGCGACGTCCCGCGTGAATCTCTTGATGTCGCAGTCGACTGCAGGAAACTGCGATCTGATAGTAAAAGGCATCTTCAACGGAGAACTTCGCGGCTTTGTTTATGCCGGCAATGGACTCTTTCAGACCGACCGGCAAAGCGAATCGCCCGTGACGCTTCAAACATTGATGCAGGCAGCCGGCGCTGGATCAGTGTTTACTTTTACCGGAGTGCCGGTTGGCGACGGCCGCCGCTTGGGGATCGATCACAACGGCGATGGCAAACTCGACGGCGACGAGAAATGAGCATCGAACCCATTCGCATTCAGTTCTTCGACACCAGACGTGCTATCAAATTGGAAAACTGTTGACTGAGTTAACCTCACCGGGCGATCTAAAACGTCAGTCTCACTGCTAACTGGATATTCCTCGAGCCGCCCCCTCCCAGAAACGGATTGCCAATTCCCACGTCGGGCGTGACCGTGATCGGTAAGAATCCGATGCCTCTTCCAGTCACCGGATCGATTCCGTTGAAGCTCGCGTCCGCAGAGAACCCCGGCAACAGTGGAGACGCGAAGTTCGGATGATTGAAAAGATTGAAGACTTCCGCTCTGAACTGCAGCTTCACTTGCTCACCAAGCTGAGTCGTCTTGAAAAGTGATAAATCGAAGTCCGCATAGCCGGGGCCGATCAGCGAGTTGCGACCCAGGCTTCCGAAATGCTGAGTCCCCGGTATGCACGATGCCGCGCTGCCATCACCATTCGGATCGAGAGTACAAGGAACCTTGAACGCCGAGAGGTTCAGGAAGTTGTCCGGCGAATGAGTGCCTGCGTACGGATCGCCGACGATGTCGGGACGAGGGAAGAACTCGCCGGTCCCGTTGTAGTCGTCGAACAAATTGACGTGGAACGGACTCCCGCTTCTGAGCGTCAGAATTCCATTCAATTGCCATCCGTCGCTTACTCTCGGAAATCTCTTCCAAAACGAAGGCACCTCGTAGCTGAAGGTCCACACCAGCCGATGCCTCACATCGAAGTTCGAGTTCGCACGTTCCTGATCGACTCGATAACTATTGTCCGGCTGTGTAGCGTTAGCCACATAATCCTGTCCGTCCGAGGCATTGTCGATCGAATGAGACCAGGTATAGTTGACCATCGTCGTGAAGCCGTGACGTTCGCGCATAGTGAGACTCGTCTGAAGCGCGTTGTAGCCTGAGTTAGCAGTTGACTCGAGATAGTTGACGTAGAAAAACGTCCCTCCCGAGGGCGCAAACGGACCATTGTCGAAAGGCCGCGCGGTCGAGACCGCGGGATTAACAGGCTGATTGATGTCGCGGTAACGCAACAGCTTCGTGCCGTGCGAGCCAACGTAGCCGATTTGGAAAACGACGTTCTTGAACAGCTCCTGTTGAATGTTCAGGTTGTAATTCTGAACGTACGGCGTGCGCAGGTTGCGATCGACTGCGAAAACATCCGAGTCCGAAAAGCCGGTGAAGATCGGAACGCCTGATTTTATCTGCGACACAGTCGAGAACGAAAACAGAATCGGCGACGGACCGACAGGATTGTAAGCCGGGCCTGGATTGAAGGTGTTGAACGGAAGCTGACCGACGAAAAAGTCTTGCGAGTATGCATCGTAGAAGATGCCCCATCCGGCTCGCACCACAGTCTTGCCTTTGCCGGTGACGTCCCAGGCCAATCCAAGTCGCGGCGAGAAATTGTTGAAGTCGCGATTGTACAAACGGTCGAGACCGCCGCTTCCAACCAGCCTCAAGCCGTTTGTCGGATCGAAATTACTCAACAAGCCATGCTTTTCTCCGATCACTCCGAAGTAGTCGTATCGGACACCGAGGTTGAACGTCAGATTGCGGCTCCAGCGAAAACTGTCCTGCACGTAGCCCGCTTGTGAGTTTTGAAAAGTATTCCGCCGCGAATCGCCTATTGCCGAGCGGCCTCCGCTCAACGTGCCGCTCAAAAAATCACCGAGCGAAGCGAAGTCGAGCCGCCCGCGATATCCTGCGTCGAAGAATGCGTTGACGAATGTTCGGCGAAACTCGTAGCCGAACTTTAGCTCGTGACGCGTCAGCTTCCACGCGAAGTTATCGATGAAGTGCCAGTTGGTATCGACGCGCGCTCGCGGAACCGAAAGCGTCGAGCTGAGCGATGCGATTGACGAACCCAGCGACGGATCGTTCCTTATCCGAATGAAAGGGAGCCCGAAGTCCTGAGGACCTTGAATCCCGGTGTTCAAGCCGATCGAGCGCGGATCGAAGTCGCTGTCCTGCGGAAAGAAGCCTTCGACAAATCGATTGTAGCCGAAGCGCGCTTCGTTGACTTTTTGAGTCGAAACTACTTTGACGTAGGAAAGAGAAACGAGGTGAACAGTCGTTGGAGTAACCGTGTTGAAGCCGGGCAGAACGTTGCCGGCAAGTATCGCCAGTGGAAACGACTGATCGCTGTTGCCGTAGTAGTAACGGCCAGTCACCTGGTTGCGCTCATTGAATGAGTGATCGATCTTCGCGATGAGGCTGTCAACATCGTTGCTCGCCGGAGTGGTCACGAAAAGATTCGGACTTGGATCAAACAACGCGACCGGATGATTGGGCGCGGGCCACGGATTTCGTGCAAGCAGTTTTGCGATGACCGGGTTCTGAGGGCCGCCGAGCGCCGCGATCTCGCGAGGGTCCGGCACTCGAGCAACTGAATTCAACCCGACTCGTTCGCGCTGGCCCTCGTAGCTGAAAAACCAGAACGTCTTATTGCGGACAATCGGACCTCCTAGAGCCACGCCATATTGATTGTTGCGAAACGCGGTCTGCGGATCAGGCTTGGGGTTGAAAAAGTTTCGCGCATCCAGCCAGTTGTTCCGAAAGAACTCAAACAGAGAGCCGTGAAATCCGTTCGTCCCCGATTTGGTAACAATATTCACAATCGCGCCGGAATTCCTTCCATACTCGGCTTCGAAATTGGAAAGGATCGCGGCTTCGGCGATCGCTTCGACGGGAAGAATAGTCGCGGGCGTGCCGAAGACGCCGGCTTCATTGATCGCAGGCAGATTACGATAACCGTCGTTCATATCCGTGCCGTCAAGCAGGTAGTTGTTGGCGCGTCCGCGATTCCCGTTCGCGCTGAACAAGCCGAATGAGCCAGGCGAATCTGTAGCGCCCGAAGGATCGCCGGTCGCGCCCGGAACAAGCACGAGGAATTTTGTGAAGTCGCGTCCGTTGATTGGAAGATCTGCGACTTCGCGAGCCGGGATCGTGCCGCCAAGAGTGTTGGTCGTCGATTCAACCTGCACAGCGTTCGCTTGGATCTCAACAGTCTCGGCTCCGCCGATGACTTGCAACGTGACGTCTGCTCGACGCTCGCCCGCGACTTCGACTTTCAGATCGGTGACTCTTGCTGTTTTGAAGTTGGCCTTCGTGACCGTGACCTCATAAGTGCCGATGGGAAGTTCCTGAATTGCGTAGTTACCGGCAGCATCCGTAACGGTTTTTCGTTCGAGTCCGGTTGCTACGTTTCGGGCCGTGACCGCAGCTTCCGGAATGTCGCCTCCGTTTACATCAGTCACCGTGCCGACGATTGCGCCTCGAAATGTTTGGGCTGCGATTGCGTTCGCGCGGGCGAGTGGAATCGCCGACGCGGCAAAAACCACCCACGCAAGCAAGAATGCCGCGGAGGCGCGCGCGCGATTTGAGCCAATTATCTCGCGTAGATCCCGGCTCAAAACAAAGCAATGTCCTGCGATAGATAAGCGACGCATTTCGAGTTCTCCTTTTTGCAATTCAGCGGTCGCGTATGAATTCTTAACCCACTCGGCTTTGCGGAGAGTTCTACGCCGAGTCACCTCGGCAATCTCGGCGAGTACTTCAATCATCCTTTGCCTCAAATGGGAAGAGGAAATTTCGGGAGCTATTCTAATCAGCGGCCCTCTCGAGCACAAGCATTAGAGCCGCAGCTTGATGCCGGCTCAGTTGCATCACCATTTGATCTGACTCGTATCAGCTCTCGACGAATCGCCCGCTTCCCGTTTCCAGTCAAGCGGGAATCTGACTTATAATACTGCCATTCCACTTGGCGGAGGCTTTCATCCGATGCGATGGCGACTTCCTCTTCCCGCGCTTCTCTTGGTGTTGCTACTTGGCTCCGCCGCCTTATCGCAAAACACCAATACACTTCGCGGAAAAGTGCGGTCGCCCGACGGAGCTACCGTCAATAACGCGATAGTCGAACTTAGATTCGGCGGAGGCGGGATGATCTCGCAGACAGTAACGCGCAACGACGGAGACTTCGCCTTCTCCAATCTGGCGCCGGGAGAATATGAGGTCGCAGTCACAATCGCCGGCTACGACCCCGTGGTGCAGATGGCCCGCTTCTCTCAAAACGATCGGATGAACTTCTCCGAGGTGCTCAACATTGAAGTCATCATCAGGCCGAAAAGAGACACGACGCTGTCGGCTCCGGGTACAAGCTTCGCGCAAGACGTTCCAAAAAACGCGCGAGCGTCTTACGAAAAGGCGATGTCGCGATTTCGCGAAGGCAAACCCGAAGAAGGAGTCCTTGCGCTCAGAGAAGCGATTGCGACTTTCAATGACTACTTCGATGCTCATTTTGCGCTCGGCAAGGAGCTCTTCCGCGAGGGCAAGGACGAAGAAGCGCTTGAAGCGCTCGAACGCGCGCGTCAAATCAATGACCGGCAGGACGCGGTGTTTTACATGTTTGGTCTTGTGATGATGAAGCAGCGAAAGTTTGTAATTGCCGAATACGCTTTCCGCGAAGCCACTCGACTGAATCCCAACAACGTCGCATCGCGTTTCTACCACGGCCAGGCGCTGATCGAGATCGCGCTAAGAGAAAATGATCAGCGGCAGCGTGCGCTAGACTTGAGTACAGCAGACCAGGAATTGACCCACGCCTGGGAAACAAGTGAAAAACATTTGAACGCTGTTTACTTACAAAGAGCCAGGCTGCACGAGCTTCGAGGCGAGAAGGAAGCAGCGGCTCGCGATCTGGAGAGCTTCTTGAAAGCCGAGCCTGAAGCGAAGAACGCGGCCGCTATTCGTGAAGCGATCTCAAAACTTCGCGCAAACAAGTGACTGCATCACATTGACCGCGCTTCAATTAGTCTTACCAATGCTTTCATTCATCGTTGGCGGCAAAAGTTAGTCCCGTGATCTTCCAACGCCCTTCGTGCTTCATCAAAGTGAAGGCGTCGATTCCGGTCCACTCGTCGATCTTCCCAAGTCCGCCGAAGCGCGCTTTATAAGTCGCCCAAACCTGCGCAAGATTGCCGTCAGCTCTAACATCGGCATCTGTCATCCGCTCTTCAAAGATTGGTTTGCTGTTTGGACCTTGTGGAGCTTGCGCGATGAAATCTTTGATCGTCGTGATCAACACTCGCGGCGCAGGATCTCCTGCGGATTGCCAAATCGTAGTAATGGTGGCGCCGGGCCAGAAGTGCGAGGCGTATGCGTCCCAGTTTCGAGCGCTCATGTGGTCATAGTAATCGGTGAGCTCTTTTACGATTTCTTCACGAAGCGGATCGCCGGCCGCGAGGTATTTTGGCGGCGACTGTGCCTCGCTGTTCGCCGATCGTTGTTTAGTCGCGCAGGCGCTGAGGACTGCGAGCAAGATCAAAGCTGAAATCTTCTTGACCAACTTGACACCTCCAAAGATTCAACCGCGTTATAGATGAGCAAGAAATTCACGCACAACTTCCTTCACGTCGCGTTTGTCACCATCAACTGCGTAGTTCAACTTTCGCATCTGCTCGTTGGTTATCTTACCAGCCAGGCTGTTGAGTACATCGCGCAGTTCGGGATATCGATCCAGCGTTTCTTTTCGAATGACCGGCGCTGCTTCATAAGGCGGGAAGTAATGACGATCGTCTTCGAGTTGGTACAACCCGAGCTTGTCGATGAGCCCGTCAGTCGAGTTGCCGGCTATCAGATCAACTTGTCCGCTTGCGAGCGCTTGATAGCTCAGCGACAAATCCATTTCTCGCGGCGCCTCTGCGAACTTCAACCCATAAGTGCGAGCGAATCCGGGATAGCCATCTTCTCGCGACATGAAGTCCTGGCCAAACCCGGCTCGCCAACCGGACGCATATCGAGCGGCTTCCGAAATCGTCTTCAGGTTCAGCCGCCCCGCTACATCACCACGCACCAGAATCGCAAACGTGTTGTTGAATCCCAGTGGATCGAGCCATTCGGCATTGAACTGGGACTGATAGTCGCGCCTGACTTGATCGTAGACCTCTTGTGGATCGCTGATCGGTTTGTGTTTCAAAATCGCCGTGAACGCGGTGCCCGTGTATTCTACATAACAGTCGATCTGTCCGCTCACGAGATTGCGATGACACAGGTCGCCACTCAGCTCCGAAGCTTGTTCGACTTTCACGCTGGTGTTCGCTTCGACAACCTGCGCTACGAGTTCGGCGAGAATTCGAGACTCGGTGAAGTCCTTCGAGCCGACTACGATTCGCTTTCCGCCCTTTGAAAACATTCCACTGGTGAGCGAGTAACCAACCGCAAGCACCATCGCGGTCACTGCAATCGCGAGGATCCATTTCCCGACTCGGCTGACGCGAGCCGCGCCGGGAGAAAGCGCTCGTTCGATCCAACCTAACGCGAAATCGGCTCCCAGAGCCATTATCGCGGCAGGGACTGCTCCAGCCAGAATCAACGTTCGGTCCACCGTTCGCAATCCGCGGAAGATGTAAGTGCCCAATCCTCCCGCGCCGATTGCCGCCGCGATCGTCGCGGTTCCGACTGAAATAACAGTCGCCACTCGTAATCCTGCGACGATCACGTTCAAGGCCAGCGGCAATTCGACTTGGGTCAGCATTTGCCAGTCGGTCATTCCCATTCCTCGAGCTGCTTCTCGAACTGCCGGATCGACTCCGCTGATGCCAGTGAACGTGTTTCGAATGATCGGGAGTAGCGAATAGAGAAACAGCGCGATGATCGCAGGCAAGCGGCCTATGCCGTAAGGACCGAGTATTGGAATTAAGAACCCGAATAAGGCCAGGCTCGGGATGGTCTGAAGCACATTTGCAATTGCGAGCACCGGCTTCGCAAGCGATGCGCGTCGAGTGAGCAGGATGCCAACGGGTATACCAACCGCTGCAGCAGCGCCGGTTGCTACCACCACTAGCAACAGATGCTCGAGCGTGAGGTGAAGGACCTCGCTCCGGTTTCGAATGAAGAAGTCGATTAGGCTCATATCAGGTTGAGTCGTGATACGTGAAACGTGATTCGTGAAGCGAGCGATTACCCGACAGGTCACAATGTCTCACGCCTCACGTTTCACGCATCACTCCTTCATCGACTCATTGAAGGCTCTTGCTTCCGGATCGCTCGACGATGCGAACTCTTCCGGAGTTGCGAGCTCAATCATTCGTCCATCCTTGAACAATCCTATTCGGGAAGCGAGGATGTATGCTTCACGAATGTCGTGAGTCACAAACACGATCGTTTTTTTCAATCTCTCGGTCAGCGCAGCGAACTCGCGCTGCAATTGAGCGCGTGTCAGCGGGTCGAGCGCGCCAAATGGTTCATCCATAAGAACGATTGGAGGATCAGCAGCCAGCGCTCGAGCGACTCCGACTCGCTGCCGCTGACCGCCCGACAGCTCGCGTGGATAGCGATGCGCGAACAGTTTCGCATCGAGTCCGACCAGCTCGAGAAGCTCACGCACGCGATCGCGAGTCTTCTGCTCGGGCCAATTTCTCAGACGCGGCACCACTGCTACGTTTCTCTCCACGCTGAAGTGTGGAAACAATCCGGTGTCCTGAATGACATAACCGATATTCCGTCGCAACTCGATCGGGTCCCAGTTCGTGGTGGGCTTGCTCTCGACCTGAATCACACCCTCGGTCGGCTCAAGAAGACGATTGATCAGCTTGAGAGTAGTGGTCTTGCCCGAGCCGCTACGTCCCAGAAGCACGAGTGTCTCGCCGCGCCGCACATCAAAGCTCAGGTATTCGATGATCGACTTGCCGTCGCGAATCGAAAGGCTCACGTCGCGAAACTCAATCGCAGACTCGATTGTTGGCCGTTGATCGCGAAGGGCGGGTTGGGCAGGCTGAACTTGAGAATCGCTCACCGTAGTCCTTCATTAATTCATCGCGCTAGGAAAAGGTTGAAACTAAACAGCTGGTCGCGGTCGAACCAGCTCCTGGCGAGCGAGAATCCGGCATCGCGGGCGAGCAGCGATAGCTGTTCAATGTCAAACTTGTGTGAATGCTCTGTGCATATGGTCTCATTCTTTTTAAAGGTCACTTCGAGATCGATAGCGCGGATGCGGATCTCTTGCGGCTCAAGGCTCACCAGATTCATTTCGATTCGCCCGAGATCTTCATTGTAAGAAGCGCTGTGTTGAAACTTCTTAACATCGAAGTTCCCGTCGAGCTCGCGATTTATTCGCGCCAGCAAGTTAAGATTGAACGCGGCTGTCACGCCGAGCGCATCGTCATACGCCGCAATCAAACGCTCGGGCGCCTTCTTCAAATCCGCTCCCAGCCACAATGCGTCCTCTGGTCGAAGGAGTTTTCGAACCGCCCGCAAGAACTCACGTGATTCATCTCGTCCAAAGTTTCCGATGTTCGAGCCGAGAAACAGCGCGACGGTCGGTCTGTTGCGGTCCGCGGGCACTTGCTCAGCCAACGCTTGAAGTGCAGTAAAATAATCCGCCGCGAAAGCTGTTATCCTAAGCCCGGGATACAGGCGCAACAGTCGCTGGCTCGACAACTCCAGGCTTGAATCGGAAATGTCGACAGGCAAGTAGTGCAACTCAGATTGTTTCCGCAGCACGGCTTCGATCAGGTAGCGAGTTTTCTCCGCGCTGCCGCTTCCAAGCTCCAATAATCGAAACGGCCCTGCCACCGATGCAACAATCTCATCAGCATTGTCTTCGAGTATCTCGCTCTCAGCGCGAGTAAGGTAGTATTCAGGCAAGCAGCAGATCGCTTCGAAGAGTCGCGAACCAAGCTCGTCGTAGAAGTATTTTGGCGGAATGGATTTTTGAGCGGCAGTGAGACCCGCGCGAACGTCGTTGGCAAATGCGTTTGCATCTCCTCCAGGCGCAAGCCGATTGATTGTCAATCGATTATCTGACTGCATCAACGTTCCCTGTGACACGGAAGAAAAAGTAATGCTAGCTTACATATCGAGAGCGCGCCAATCGGTTTCAACCGTCTGCTTTCGCTCTTCGCGGGTAAAGCCGGTGAGCCTCTTTGATCTTTGATCGACATCGAGAGATCCAATTTCCGATCGACGATTAACCCTTCATCATGTTTCGCAGCACGAACCAAATGTTGGCAGGGCGCTCAGCCAGGCGACGCATGAAGTAGGGATACCAATAGCGCCCGTAAGGCACATAGACACGCATTCGATAACCGCGGCTCACAAGGCTTTCCTGAAGATCGCGCCGGATACCGTAAAGCATCTGGAACTCAAACCTGTCGGGGGTCAGCGCGAGCTCGCCGGCGATTTGTTGGCCGGCGCCGATCATGTTTTCGTCGTGGGTTGCCAGCGCATGATAAATGCCTGAAGTGAGCAACAACCTGGTGAGCTTGATGTAGTTCGCGTCGACGTCAGACTTTTCCGGAAATGCGATCGACTCAGGCTCTTTGTAAGCACCTTTACACAATCGGACCCTGGCGCCTATCTTCAATACGTCCTCGATGTCGGCTTCGCTGCGATAGAGGTAGGCTTGAATAACTATTCCGACGTTTTCGAACTCGCTCCTCAATCGTTTGAATATCTCGAGCGTCGCATCGGTCTTCGATGATTCTTCCATATCGATGCGAACGAAGTTGTTGTAGCCGCGCGCCGCTTCAACGATTCTGCGAGTGTTCGAGTAGCAAAGCTCCTGACTGACGTCCAGCCCAAGCTGAGTAAGCTTAACCGACACGTTCGAGTCGAGTTTGATTTCCGCGATTGAATCAAGCACCCGCAGGTACTCGTCCACTTCATCGCGAGTCGCGGCCTCGGATGTAATGGACTCACCAAGATGATCGAACGATGCCGTGATTCCCTTCTGATTCAGAGCTCGAATAGCCTGAACCGCGTCGGCAAGCTCTTCACCGGCGACAAACCGATGAGTCACATTGTTGAACGACTGAAAGCGCGTGAGAAAATTTTTGAAGCGATCGCTTTTTGAGAGATAGAGGAAGGCGGACTTGGTCAGCATCTTTAGTGCTCGGCGGCCGGCTAGTTCGTTCAACGCGCCGGTGAGCAACGAAGAATAGACCAGCGCCGCAAGCGAAAGCAACATCGGAGGGTTTCAGGCGCAGCTCGGACGAATGAAAAGCAGTTGAAAGAAAAACATATTGACACGAGGACTCTCGCTGCCTATACTGCGCGAGCATGACTTTGAAAGTCATTTTCAAAATCTGTTTAGTTGAGGGCGGGGGAGCTAATGTGATGGGTTTTCTCGTACAAAGATCTTTTCGATTGGTCGGTTCAGTGATGGCCGGCAACGTCTTGAGCGCTGTTTTCAGACTTGCGGTCTTCTTGATTGTCCTCGGGCTTTGTTCAGGTTCTTACGCGCAGAGTGTCGAAGCTCCCGCTGCGCGAACGCAATTGAGCTCCTCGACAACACAGGCCGCCAGGTCGGCCGAAGCTTTAGGACGCGACGGTGACTCGACGACACGAACAGTTGCTTCTTCGGAAGAAGTCGAGCGCTTGCGTCGTGAAGTCGAGCAACTTCGCTCCGAGCTGGCTCAACTGCGTTCGATTGTCGGAGACGCAGTCAAGAGCCGCGAAGCACTTGCGTCGGAGTCGTCGCTCCCGCGATCGAACGTCTCGCAGGAATCCAAGCGACAGCAACCCAAACCATCGGCAACACAGGACGAGAAGAACAAAACTGAAGGTTCGAAAAAGCTCGCGCCTGCCGAACCGGCGCTTACATCAAAAGCGAAAGGCGGAGATCTCTCCGGCGCTGGGAACCTTCTGCGAACAGATCGAATAACGATCGGCGGGTACGGCGATTTTCAGTTTCGCCAGTCTTCGATCAACGAGCGGGCCGATGGCGGAGGCACTCCCACATTTCAAAACACACGACTGGTTTTGGGCATCGCCGCGGTGCTCGCGGAAAAGCAGAACATTGTTTTCAACTCCGAGATCGAGTACGAATTTGGATCGCGCGAGATCGACGTCGAGCAGGCTTACGTAGAATGGAGAGTGCGGCCCGAGTTCGCACTTCGCGGCGGAATCTTTGTGCCGGCCATTGGAAGGTTTAATACCTTTCACGATTCATATCTGAATCTTACAACTGTTCGTCCCTTGATCAACCAGTTCATCGTGCCGACCGCGTACCGTGATGCCGGTATTGGCGTGCGAGGCAGGTTCAAGCTTCCCCACAAGATGAGGCTGACCTACGAAGCCGACATAGTGAACGGAATGCGCGGCGCCAACGCCGATGGAGAGCCAACGCCTTTCTCTAGATTACTGGGGCAGTCGTCAGCATCCGAGCCGGGACTGTTCGCGTTTCAAGCGCATCGCAGTTCGAAGGCCGTGGTGGGACGAATAGGTCTCTCACCGATCAACGGGCTTGAAGTTGGCGCTTCTGTTTATAACGGAAAGTTCAGCGACTTGGGTGAGCCTTCTCAGTCGGCGACCATTCTGTTCCTTGACGGCTCCTATCATCGCGGCGCGCTAACGATCAATGGAGAATATGGCCGCTCGAATATCGTGGGAGGAATTCCGCGCAAGAGTCCTGCTCCTCCCTTCTTCGACACAAACGATCCTGCAAGCATCGCAGCGCTCGCCGAGTTCGTCGCCCAGCGTTCGCCCGGACAAGACGGCTTCTACCTAGAGGGTGCCTACAAGTTCTCGCCGCCACGCGGCCTCACGGCAAAGTTCGATGAAGGATCGTACATCGCACCGGTCGTTCGTTACGAAGTCGTGCGTTTGGATCGCACGTTGCCGAATTTTTACTTGAACCGCTCGCGCACGACTCTTGGACTGAACATCGCGCCGTCCTCGACCGTCATTTTCAAACTAAACTACTTGTTCAATCACGCGTTCGGACCTATTCCAAACGCTGCGGGTGAAGTTGGAGGGGCATTGTTTGGTGTGAGTCCGCTTCCATATCGCGGCTACGGCAAGAATGGATTCACTGGTTCGATAGCGTATGTGTTTTAAGGGTGTTTTTATGTTGACGAGCAGGAAACTCAAACTCATATTGGCGCCGGCTTACGTTCTCGCTGCAGTCGTAATCGCGCTGGCGAAGCCGGCTTTCATGGATCGCTACAACAACGATCCGCATTCAAAGCCGGAGCTGCGCAACAAATGTACGGTTTGTCACGTTGGCAAAGGCGGCGCCGAGCGAAATGACTTCGGCGAGGCGTTTGAGGATGCGGGTTATCGCATCACGGCCAAACTTCGAGCGAAGTTTCCTGAACTCTTCGAGCGCGAGCCGAAGTAGCCGTTGATTTTGCGGCCGCAGCGGGCGCGTGTATAATCGGATCGACTCCACGCACAATTATGGAACGTGAAGAGACACAGATCTTTCACGAGCACTTAAAAACCACCGGGCTGAAACGAACCACTCAGCGCGATCTGATTCTCGATGTGTTTTTGGATACGGAAGGTCACGTCTCCAGCGAAGATCTGTATGCGATCGTCAAGGCGAAAGATCCGGCGGTTGGATTCACAACCGTTTATCGCACGCTCAAGCTTTTGAAGGAATGCGGCCTTGCTCGCGAATTGGAATTTCACGACGGCCGGACGTTGTACGAGCACGATTACAAACACACTCACCACGATCATTTGATCTGCACCGGCTGTGGAGCGCTGATCGAGTTCTACAGCGAACAGATCGAACAGCTCCAGGATGAAATCGTGCGACGCTACCGGTTCAAACCGGTTCATCACAGCCATCGCATTTTCGGAATTTGCGCCGAATGCCAGAAGGCTCAGAAAGCCGCCGCCAAGGCCCGCGCTTCAGCTAAATAGTTCACGCCTCGGGCTGCCCGATTGAAGGCATACATCGTCCCGACAGTTGCCCTGTCCGCTCACTCGACCTATTATCTATTGCTCGGTCTCGCCACCAGAACAATGATGAAGATAGCTCCATCGAGTGATCAACCTCTTACCTTTGCGTTGCCGCGAGTCGAAGACTCGGCGTTCAAAACCGCGGCCGAGGAGACTCACAGGTTTGTTTCGCGGTCAGCTTTCACGCTGCGTCACACAGTGTCGTCGAGTTGCTATTTTCAACCTCACGCGCATTCTACGCTTACGGTGACCTCGGTTTTAGCAGGTCGAATGCTTGCAAGAATCGGCGAACGCGATTTCGAAGTATGCGCGGGTGAGACGTCGTTGACCAACGCGGGTCAGCATCATTCGGCTGAAGTATCGGATGTTGAATTTGTTTCGATCGGGGTGAGTCCCGCGCTGGTGAATGAGCTTGTCGCCGAAATCGGTCTTGTTCGCACAACTGCAAACATAGAATTCCATGAAAGCGTGGTGCACGACGAAACGATCACTCGGACAGCTCGCGTGATTGCGAAGGAACTCTCTGAAGAACAGGTTGGACACGCCGCCATGCTGGACACGCTCGTTCGCCAACTCGCGATCCACCTTCTGCGCCGGCAATTGACGGTTCGCAAATCGGATCATATCGAGCTCTCGCGAGCCGGTCCCGTCGATCGCCGATTGCGCCGGGCGATTGAATTCATGCATGACAACTTTGGCCGCGAGCTCGCGCTGGAAGAGATCGCTTCGGCCGCATATCTTTCTGAATATCACTTCGCGAGGCTCTTCAAGCAGATCACCGGCGTGACTCCCCACGTTTATCTCGCGAATCTCCGTTTGGAGCGCGCGCGAAAGCTGCTAGGCGAAACAGCGCTTGCGATTAGCGAAATCGCGTCGAAGGTCGGCTATCAAAGTCAGAGTCATTTTACCAAGGTATTCAGATCGGTCACCGGCGTGACTCCAAAGGTGTACAGAGAAAGTACGAAATAATTCGCGGCGATGTCATCGCGGAACTCTAGATCTCGAACCGCTTCAACTCAACAAACGTCAGGTTGAAAACATGATTCGTCCATTTGATTACTTGGGAATCACTCGCGACTCGAACGGGGTCGCTCATTATGATGACCTCTACGATTCGCTTGTGGAAATGCTGCGTACCACTGTCGACTCTTCTCCCGATCACGAAGCGATCGTCGAGCTCGGCGGCGAGCGGGTCAACTATCGCCAGTTATGGGACCGCGCCGCGCGCGTCGCGGGCGGATTGAAGCAAGCAGGAATCAATCGAGGCGACCGAGTCGCGATTCGCCTGGGCAACGGTCTCGATTGGTGCCTGGCGTTCTACGGAGCTCAATTGGCGGGCGCAGTCGCCGTCCCCGTGAACACTCGCTTCAGCGAAGCGGAAGTCGACTACGTCGTGACCGATTCCGGTTCGCGCTTCGTGTTCATACCCGGACAACCGCTGCCCGATGGCGAGCCGTTCGTTTTCGAGGATTCAGGCAAGGGCGATGTCGCCGCAATCTTCTACACCAGCGGCACGACGGGTTTTCCGAAGGGCGCGATGACAACACATGAGAATTTTCTCTCGAACACCGAAACGTGCCGTCGAGTTGTTAAGCTGCCCGACGATGGAAGCGTTCGAAACCTGGTTTCAGTTCCGCTCTTCCACGTCACCGGCTGCAACAGCCAATTGCTTCCGACTTGTGAGTACGGCGATACGCTGGTGATCATGCCGGCATTCGAAGTGCAATCATTTCTGCGAGCGATCCGCGATGAACGCATCAACCTTCTCACTTCGGTTCCCGCCGTGTACTGGCTCGCGATCAATCAATCGAACTTCAAAGAACTGGACACATCAGAGATTCACTGGATTTCATACGGCGGAGCGCCAATCGCTCCGGAGCTTGTAGCTCGAATCACGGAAGCTTTTCCAAACGCGCGAGTGGGAAACGGTTTTGGTTTGACTGAGACTTCATCCGTTGCGACGTTCTTGCCTCACGAGTTCGCGCACGAACGACCGGAGACGGTAGGGTTCGCCGCGCCGGTCGTTGATCTCGATATTTTCGAGAAGGATCCGTCGACCGGCGCAGGCGAGTTGCTGGTGCGGGGACCGAATGTCGTGAAGGGCTACTGGAACAAGCCGGAAGCTACAGTCGAAGCCTTCGTTGACCACTGGCTTCACACCGGCGACATGGCTCGGATCGATGAGCAGGGCTTCGTGCAGATAGTCGATCGCAAGAAGGACATGATCTGCCGCGGTGGCGAGAACGTTTACTGCGTCGAAGTCGAGAACGCGCTGGCCGCACATCCGGCGGTCTTTGAAGTTGCCGTGATCGGCGTGCCCGACACGGTGATGGGAGAAAAAGTAGGAGCGGTGATTGTCCCGCGCCCGGGACAAACCGTCGATCTAGAAGATCTGATCGCATTCGCTCGAAAACATCTGGCTGATTTCAAGGTTCCTCAATACGTGGCGGTTCGCACAGAACCGATGCCTCGCAACCCCGGCGGAAAAATGCTGAAGCCGGTGTTGAGGAGAGAAGTCGAGTGGGGCAAGCCGCTGAAGTGAAAACGCAACGGATGGTAAGCCATTTATGCGATCACCCAAGTTGCTGCCCGTCTCTGATTTCGACATCTTACAGGATTTTGACTACCTTGCGCCTCACGATATTAAGGAATCGGAGGCGCGTGAGCATCTTAGACGCTATTTCGATGAGCACCGCGAGGAGGTCTTCTTTTCAAGACAAATCGAAGTGCAGAACGAAGACGTTTATTTTCACTGGATCACTAACAGAGCCATCCGAGAATTGATCGACGAGGGAACGATCCGAAGCGAAGTTCGGATGCTTCGTAACGGCGGAAGCATAAAGTTATTGTGGCATCGGGGATATCGTTTTTATCGGCGTAGCGCGTCGCGACTTGTGAGTTTGGTGGAGGAATATGCGGATCCAAATGTTGGTGGCGAGTTAGGGCTAAGGGGCGAGTGGATGATTCTTGAGGGATTTGCTCGTTGCCAATTCGTAATGCGAGCAAGACATGCGCGAGAATTTGGCTTGAAGACTTGGACGAGAAGCGAACATAACTTAGATTTCATTTTTGAAAAGGATTCCGTCGCTTATGGTGTTGAGGTTAAGAATACTCTTGGCTACTTGGACCGGTCTGAATTCGAAACCAAAATCGATCTGTGAATTTCTTGGAGTGCGACCAGTTTTCGCAGCAAGGATGCTTCCGAGGACATGGATTCACGAACTCAACCAGATTGGTGGCTTTGCGCTTATTCTGAAATACCAGCTTTACCCCTGGTCTCACCGGGAGCTAGCGAAAAGAGTGTCGAAAGAATTGGGCCTACCAGTGGACACGCCCCGAGCGTTAGCCGACGGTACAATGGCGAGGTTCGTTAGGTGGCATGCGAAGAACTTCTGATCTGAAAGAGGTGATTTCGCAATGCAATTCACCATACGGCTTTGTTAAGTCTTGGTTTCCAGCCAGTTGCGGCGTACCCCCATGAATACGTAGTGTCTAGTGGCCGCCCGTGTTTAAGACCGCCCGGTATCAGAGTCACCTGTCGGTTAAGGGTCCGACGACGGGCAGGTCACTTCTCTTACTCCAATCTTCAAACGAACCATCATACAATCGCGCGTCGTAGCCCAGATATTTCGCGACGAAGTACACGAGGCTCGCCTGCTGGCCTATGTGACAATAGCTCACAACCTGGTCGCCCGGTTTGATCCCCGCTTCGGTGAAAATCTTCTTTAACGTCGCTGAGTCTTTCAGCTTGTTGGAGCTATCGGCGAGACTAGAAAACGGAACGTTGACGGCGCTCGGGATGTGCCCAGCTCGTGGCATTCTCCCGCGATTGGTTCCCACATAAAACTCCGGCGCTCTCGCATCGACGATCGCAACCTTGGGCTTGTTCAGATTCGCGAAGACCCACGGGGCGTCGACAACCAGTTGTTGAGGGTGAGGCGTGAGTGATCCGCGCTTGATCGCCGACGTTTCGGTTGTGACCGGACGATGCTCGGATTGCCACGCTTCAAAGCCGCCGTCGAGAAGCGAGGTTTGCTTTCCAAAGCCGAGATAATCAAGCGTGAAGTAGACGCGCGTCGCGGGTGTCACCCAGTTTTCGGAAAAGTAGACCACGATTCGCGAATTGTCGGAGACTCCCAGTTCCTCAAACGCGGCTTTGAGTTTATCAACCGGCGGGAGCTCGAGCGTCAGTGGCTGGGAGGTCGAGATGTTCGACATCTCTACGAGGCGCGCTCCTGGAATGTGACCCGCGTCGAAGGCCGATCGCGGTCCGATGTTGAGAATTACAAGAGTGCGATCGGATAGATGTTCGCCGAGCCAGTTGGTTGAGACCAGCATTGAGTTCGATTCGGCGCTGACCGTTGCAACGCTCGCTGAAAAAATGCGCGCGAGTTGAAGCGTTGCAAGCGCGACCAACACTACCGCTACAACCAGCGACGCCCTGATCAAATACTTCCGTGCTCTTTGCATGTTGTTGTTCATTGATTCACCTCAACTTGACTTCAACTTCGCCTCTATGACAGATCACTCACTTCGAAGAGCTATCATCGGATCAATCGAAGTTACGCGGCGCGCCGGAACAAAACAAGCCGCGGCGGCAACTAAAATCAACACGGCGGAGACCGCGACGAATGTGATTGGATCGGTCGGTTGAACTGAGAACAAGAGAGCGGACATCAAACGTCCGAGCAGGAGAGCGCCGGCTACTCCGATCGATAGTCCCAATAAGACAAACGACATTCCCTGACCCATCACCATTCTGAGGACGTTTGCCGGCGTTGCACCCAGCGCGAGTCGAACACCCAGCTCGTGCTTGCGTTGGCTCACTGACAATGACATCACGCCCGCGATCCCTGCCGCAGTGATTACGAGCGCGAGACCCGCGAACATCGCCAGAAGAATCGCCGTCAACCGCGGAGACGCAACCGCGTCGCTTCGAACATGTTCGAGGGTTTGAACCCGATCGATCGCTGTGTCGGCATCCGCGGCGTAGATCGCCTTGCGCATGAGACTTGCGACGCTCATCGGATCAGCGGCAGTCCGCACAAGCAGATTGTTGGCAAAGCCGCTCTGAGCGAGAGGAATGTATATTTCGTCGGTGGGCTCGCGGTCGAGTCCATACTGTTTGACATCGCTGACTATTCCGACGATGGTGATCCAGGTCTGGCCGTCAACGGTCCCGTGCTGGTCGCGACTGAAGCTGACTCGCCGGCCGATTGGATCTTCATCGCCCCACCGATGGCGTGCAGTAGATTGATTGATTACAGCTACGGGCAACGCTTTTTCGTTGTCGGTCTCTGCGAACGTTCGGCCCCGTACGAGCGGCAGACGGATGGTTTCAAAATAGTCCGTGCTCGCCGTACGGAAATCAGCTTGCGGTGCGAGCTCGCCTTCCGGAATCGGATGACCTTCAATCTGAAAACCTCGATTGAATGGACCGTTGGTGATGCCGATTTGATTCAGCGGATAAGTCGACGCAAGCGCAGCCGACTGCACGCCAGGTTGAGCCCGAACGTATTCGAGCAAGTGTCGGAGCAGCCGGAGATTCTCGTCCTGACCGCTAAACTTCGACCAATTCGGACTGACTCTCATCGCAAGCACTCGATCGGGATCGAATCCGGGGCTGACGCTTTCCAGTTTGAGCAAGCTTCGAAGCATGAGCCCGGCCCCGATCAAAAGCATGAAAGATACGGCAACCTGAGCGACGATCAGGATATTGCGAACCCGCTGCCGCTTTGCGCTTGCACTGGTTCGACCGCCGCCCTCTTTCAGCGCGTTGGTCAAATTTCTATCGGTCGAGAATGCAGGCAGCAGCCCGAATATCAGACCAGTGGCGACGGCAACAACAAAAGTGAAGAGCAACACAAGACCATCGATTCGAATTTCACCTGAGCGAGTCGTAAATCTCGCGGCGAAGTTCACAAGCAATTGCAAGCCGCCGGCCGCCATCAACAACCCGAGCAGCCCTCCGGCCACCGAAAGCAGCATGCTTTCAGTCAGCACTTGGCGAACAAGCCTTCCGCGTCCCGCTCCAAGCGCCGAGCGAATCGCCATCTCTCTTTCTCGCCTCATCAATCGAGCCAGCGTAAGATTTGCCACGTTTGCGCAAGCGATGAGAAGGACCAATCCTGCAGTGCCGAGAAGTATGAAGAAGGTTGGCTTCGCGCGCCGCGTCAATTCTTCCTGAAGCGGAGCCACGGCTGCGGCGTATCCGCTATTCGAAGGATAGGCGTCCGGATATTGCTGCTGAAGTCGATCCGCGATCGCGCTCACATCGGCCTGCGCTTGCGCTACCGGGACGCCGGGCTTCAGACGGCCAAACACGCTCATCATTCTTGAAGTTCGACTCGCGATGAATTGGTCGGACGAACGAGTCGGACACTGCGACGTGGGCATGTAGATGTCTTCTTCAGCTGGATATTGCGGAATCGGCGGCAACACTCCGATGACCGTATGCGGTCGATTGTTCATTTGGAAGACTCGTCCAACAACGTTGGGGTCGCCTCCGTGGCTCTGTTGCCAGTACTTATAGCTGAGCACCAGCACCGCGTCCGCACCGTGTTCTTCATCGCCGGCAACGAATGTCCTTCCGTAAAGCGGCTTGACTCCAAGAACGTCGAAGAAGTTTGCGGAGACGACTCCAGTCTGAACGCGTTGCGGTTCGGCCCCTCCGAGCAGTGTGAAGTTCATCGAGTGATGCTCCACCACGGCGTCGAGCGTCTGATTCTGCTCGCGGTAATCGAGAACTTCCTTGACCGAGAAAGGCACGTTGCTTATGTGAGCAAGCGGGGCTTGTTGATGAACGATGACCAGTTGATTGCCATCTTTGTAGGGCAGCGGTCGCATCAGAACGCCGTAGATTACGCTGAAGATCGCGGTATTTGCTCCGATCCCAAGCGCGAGCGTGAGCACTGCGACCGTTGTGAATCCGGGATTCCTAAACAGAATCCTCATACCGTAGTGTGCATCGCGAACGAAGGATTCGATCAGTGTTCCGCCTCGAACATCGCGGCACTCTTCCTTGAATTTCTCGACTCCGCCGAAGCTTCGCAACGCTTGAGCACGCGCTTCGATCGGTTGCATGCCGCGCGCTATATTCTTTTCGATTTCCATTTCCAAATGGAAACTTAATTCTTCATTAAGATCTCGCTCGACCCTCTCCCTTCGAAAGAGCGATCGCAGGGCGTCTGAACTTTTTCTGAACATACCCCAAGCCTCCACATCGAGTTCAACACCGCGTGAGCCTCCGTCCGCCTTCGGAAGCCTTCTTCACGGTTAGCTTGTTTGCAGTATTCGCTCGACGGCCGCCGAAAGCCGTCCCCAGTTTTCCGTCTCCTCCGCGAGCTGCTTTCGACCCGCGCGAGTCAGTTCATAGAATTTCGCTTGCCTGTTATTTTCAGAGCTTCCCCATTCGGTTTTTACCAGCCCTTGCTGCTCGAGCCGATACAGCGCCGGATAGAGCGAGCCCTGATTGATCACCAGCACGTCCCGGGAAACCTGCTGAATTCGCTGAGATATTCCCCAACCGTGCATTGGCCCCAAAGCCAGCGTTTTCAAGATGAGCATATCGAGCGTGCCCTGTAGCAAGTCAGTCGGTTTGGCCATTGTCACTCCCCTCGATTATCTACAGGGGGGCATAGTACCGGCCTCTCCTGTAGATTGTCAAGGGGGCGATGAATTTCGCCCGCAGCGTCAATCGGTTCCTTGAGCCTTTCCAGATTGCTGTGTATGTTCTTTCAATTGAGGAAGGAGCATGAATTTCATAGACGAAGCCGTTGAGCGATTCGCTCACGATCACACGAAGCCGGAGTCGGAACTGTATCTCCGTCTGCGCGACGAAACCTACGCAACAATGAAGAGCCCGCAGATGCAAGTGGGCCGGATCGAAGGACGCTTTCTGAAAATGCTGGTTCGATTGACTGGAGCGCGACAGGTCCTGGAGATCGGAATGTTCACGGGCTACAGCGCACTTATGATGGCCGAAGGCTTACCAGACGACGGGCATCTCATCACCTGTGACGTCGATCCGAACGCGGAAGCAATCGCTCGGCGTTACTTCAATGAAAGTCCGCATGGTCACAAGATCGAGATTCGAATGGGCCCTGCTCTCGAAACACTCAACACGCTCAGTGGTCCGATCGATATGGTCTTCATCGACGCCGACAAAGGAAACTATTCGAATTACTATGAAGCTTGTCTTCCGCTCGTGAGACCCGGCGGCTTGATCGTAGCCGATAATGTTTTGTGGAGCGGCCGCGTTCTTCATCCTGAATCAAGCGACGATCATGCAATCGTCGCTTTTGATGAACTCCTGCAATCGGATCCGCGAGTCGAGAATGTGTGCTTGACTGTACGTGACGGAATGATGCTGGCGTGGAAACGGCCTTGATTCGTTGTCACGGGCTTCGCTGTCATCACAGGCAATTTCATTGTAACCGCCATGAGCCTTGTGCCGTCCTGGCTATCAGCGGAAACAATGCAAAGTTCTATCAGCTTCAAGTCTCCGCAAATAATTTTTCAACTGAATTCAAGGAGAGTAGATGATGAAGAGGTCTGTAGCATTTCTTAGTCTGTTTTGTGTTTTGATGGTTGGCTTCTGGTCGGTGAGCGCATCGCCGACGAACTTCGCCGGAACGTGGTCGCTGGACAAGAGCAAGAGCGAAGGGCTTCAGGGTCCGATGGCGAGCGTCGATCAAACGTGGGTCGTCACACAAGACGCCAAGTCGTTCGCCGTTGAAGCGACCTTCTCAGGCGCTCCGCAAGACATACCGCCGCAAAAGAGAACTTACAATCTTGATGGCAGTGAAACCACAATGGACGTAGCCGGACGAATGCCGGGCAAGGCTACGCTTAAAGCGAAGTGGCAAGACGACGGAAAAGTTCTCGAGCTCAACTCCGTGCGAAAGGTCAGCGTGCAGGGCAACGACGTGACTATAACGACGACCGAGCATTGGGAGCTGGCTGACGGCGGAAAGACGCTTAAGGTTCACCGAGTATCTGAGAGTCCGCGCGGAACACAGGATACCAAACTAGTCTTTGCGAAGAAGTAGTCGCGAAGTCTGAATAACTTCATTGCGCGTTTGAGCTCAGCGTTCTGAAACTCGCTTGAAGTCTTCTCATGCCGCGAAGCCATCGATCGTAGTCGGTGGCTTTGCGGCGCATATACTCCGCGACCTCGAGATGAGGCAGAATCAAAAAGCGCTCTTCGTCAATTCCCTTCACGACAGCATCAGCGACATCATCAGGCTCGAGAGCATTCGCTCGAAGGAAATCCCCCGGCCCTCCTGCTGACTTTTTCAACAGGTCAGTGTTCACACCTTGAGGGCACAAACACGAAACCTTGATACCCTCGTCGCCGTGAGTGATCGAGAGCCACTCAGCAAAAGCAACTGCGCCATGTTTCGTCACAGAATAAGGCGCGGATCCGATCTGGCTCAACAAGCCGGCTGCCGAAGCGGTCGCCAGAATGTAACCTTCGCCTCTGGCAAGCATGCCAGGCAAGACGTGGCGCGCAGCATACACGTGAGCCATCACGTTCACTTCCCAAATGCGCTGCCAAATATCGTTCGGCTCGTCAGCGCCTCCCGGAGTGCCAATGCCCGCATTTGAACAGAACAAATCTATTACTCCATAAGCTTCAGTGGTTCGTCTAACAAGATTGATGATGGAGGCTTCGTCGCCGACGTTAGTCGCTACGGCCATCCCGCCAATTTCTTTCGCGAGCCGATCGGCGCGGTCGATGTCCAGATCTGCAACGACAACCGCTCGGGCGCCTTCTGCGGCGAATCGATTGCACAACGCGCGGCCAATGCCGTTCGCGCCTCCGGTAACGACTGCTACTTTGTCTTTGAGTTTCATCTCTCCTCGAGTTACTCGTACTTTCTCAGCTCGAGCTTTGCAATTGCTTCGCGGTGGACTTCATCTGGTCCGTCGGCAAGCCGCAGTGTGCGAGCGTTGGCCCACGCGGCAGCGAGCTCGAATTCCTGCGAGACGCCTCCGCCCCCGCAAGCCTGGATCGCGCGATCGATCACTCTCAACGCCATGTTCGGCGCTATTACTTTGATCATTGCGATCTCAGCGCGCGCGGCTTTGTTGCCGACCGTGTCCATCATATAAGCAGCCTTCAACGTGAGCAGTCGAGATTGCTCGATCTCGATTCGCGAGTTGGCAATGTCGGCGCGAATCGTGCCTTGCGCGGCTATGGGTTTTCCGAATGCGACTCGCGAGCGCACTCGCTTGGACATCGTTTCCAGCGCGCGCTCGGCCAATCCGACCAGTCTCATGCAATGGTGAATGCGTCCCGGCCCGAGCCTCCCTTGAGCGATTTCAAATCCTCGACCTTCGCCCAGCAAAATGTTCGAGGCAGGAACGCGCACGTCTTCAAATACAACTTCGCCGTGTCCGTGCGGCGCATGATCGTAGCCGAACACGGTGAGCATTCGTTTTATCTTGACTCCGGGAGCATCCATCGGGACAAGAATCATCGATTGCTGCTTATGCAGCGCGGCCTGCGGATCGGTTTTCCCCATGAAGATCGCGATCTTACAGCGAGGATCGCCCGCGCCGGAGCTCCACCATTTGTGTCCGTTGATAACGTAGTCTTCGCCATCGCGAACAATGCTCGCTTTGATGTTGGTTGCGTCCGATGAAGCGACTGCGGGTTCGGTCATCGCAAAGCACGAACGAATCTTCCCGTCGAGCAGCGGCTTGAGCCATCGCTCTTTTTGTTCATCGCTGCCGTAACGCGCGAGCACTTCCATGTTTCCGGTATCGGGCGCAGAACAGTTGAAAACTTCCGGCGCCATATGCGATCGGCCCATGATCTCGCAAAGCGGGGCGTATTCGAGGTTCGACAATCCTTCACCGTAAGGATTCTCCGGAAGAAACAAATTCCATAGCCCGGCCGCTCGCGCTTTCGGCTTCAACTCTTCAATGATTGCGGTCGGCTGCCAGCGATCACCTTCTGCTATTTGATCGTAAAACTTCTTCTCATTCGGATAAACGTGTTCGTCCATGAAGGCCAGTAGTTTTTTTTGCAGTCCCTTGACTTTGTCGGAGTATTCGAAGTCCATAAGATTTCCTTTCCTGAGGCGCGGTGAGAGGCAATCACGATAGTCGATGACTGCTCAGAGTTCAACCTGAGAAATCGGGAGAAAAAGCCTGTGAACTTCAATGGCGAGCTTACTCCGATGTTGCTTTGCCGTTTGCTTCGACTGCAGCGCGGACGTGAGCGAGATACTGTTCCTCGGGCAGCGCGCCGACGAATTCCGTGGTTTCGTTGATCACGATTTTCGGAACGCCTCGAACGCCGTATCGCTGCGCGAGATCAGGGAACTCCATCGCTTCGATCACATCAGCCGTAACGTGCGCGCTTTCAACCGCCATTTGGTGAGCCATCCTGGCCGCGGCGGGACAGTAGGGTCACGTAGGTGTCGTGAAGACTTTGATGTTCACGTTTTCGGTCAGCCCGCCGAGGAATTCTCGAGTCTCGTCACTCAACTCAGTCGTGCCGGTCGAGACATCAATAAGGTCGGCGATCAAAGCTGAGAACTCGTAGCCCGATGGTATGCCAAAGAACCGCACTTGCCCGCGCGACGCGCCTTTGCAAACAAATGCCGGCACGCGATCGATGCCAAGGCCGAATGCTTCCTCCTTCGCCTTCGAGATTTCACTCACCGTCAGCTTGAGTTTGTCCGACAATGAAGCGACCTCTTCAAGCAGCTCTTGAGTTTGGGAGCACGTCTCACACGGCTGTTTTCCCGGTATGATGATAGGCGATTCGTGTTCGGTGAACATCAAGATCTCGACTTCGCCATCCAGACGATCGTCGAAGTGATTTCGAATTGTTTCTCTGTCGGATTCGGAAATGAGTCCCATTTTTACTCCTGTTTGATTGTTCGAAGCATAGGCAGCGTTTCGATTTGCTCGGCCAGCATGAAGTCGTACTCCGTTATGCCGCCGGCGGCATGAGTCCAGTTTTTCAATTTAACTTCGTTGTAATGAATGATGATGTCCGGGTGATGGTTCACGGTCTCCGCGAGATATGCCACGGCGTTGACGAACGACATTGCGCGCAAAAAGTTCTTGAAGCTGAATTGCTTTTCAATCCAGTGTTCACCCCTGGACCAACCATTCAAAAGCGACAGCCTCTCGCTGATTTCCTGCTCGGACAATTTCGTTGTGGTGGAAGCGCAAGTCATTGCTAGTGAGTCGGTATTCGCTGCGTCTCTGCCATCGCATTGAACTTATGAGTCACGACGCCATCCTCAAATCGTGAAAGTGCGAATGGCGTGTCGGTTGCGGTCATGCCTTCAACGTACGACTTAACGATGAGGTGTCGGTACTCGCCCTTGCGGCTTGCGATGGCTGATTCAGCAGCCGACTTAACATTTGATTCGGTGGCGGGTCCCGCGACTTTGATCAGCAGAGTGTCGCTGCCCGCAGTCGGGTCTGCTTGTTCCGAGATAATTGAAAACGCTTGGCTGTTCGAGCGAGTCGGGGCAGGCGCAGTACCGCAGCCGATGAGAGTCAACAAAACTAAGACGCTGGCAATCGCTCGAATCATGATTGGCTTCATTCGTTCGACAAACTATTCTGGTACCGCCATCCGCGCTCGTCAACTCAACACTCGTTTACGTGAGAATTTGAAACCTTTTCTACTTGTCAGCCACTAACTCAATCGAATGACGAAGAAAGAGACTGCAATGGAGGATCAATCAATGAAGACGCGCTTAATGCGAATCATTTTCTTACTGGCAATCTTCGGACTTGCGATCGCATCAACTGCCAACGCGCAGGACTTTCAGAAGACGTACAGGCTAGGCGCCGGCAGTCAGGTCCGAGTCGGCACAGTATCAGGCGACGTCACCGTTAGCGCTTACGATGGAGACGCCATTCTGGTTAAGGCTACGAAGTCGGGACGCGATCGCGACATGGTCGAAATCGAAGACCGAAGCGGGACAGCAAACATCGATCTTGGAGTCCGCTATCCTAAGCACTGTAACTGCGACGCGAGTGTCAATTTCGATCTGCAGGTCCCACGTTCGATCAACTACGATTTCGATCATGTATCGTCGGTGAGTGGAGAGGTCAGCGTGACCGGAGTGACCGGAAGACTCCATTCGTCTTCCGTCAGCGGAGGGGTTCATATCAAAGATGTGTCCGGTTCCGTGAGCGCTTCTTCAGTGAGCGGCGACGTAGCCGTTGAAATCGCGCGGCTGGATGGAAGCGACGACATGAAGTTTTCATCCGTTAGCGGCAATGTCAGCGTGACCCTGCCTGCCAGCCTCGATGCTGAAGTCGATATGTCGAGCTTCAGTGGTTCCATCAAGACCGATTTCGGGGTTGAGGTCCGCACAGAGCGGTATGGTTCGCGAAGCTCGGCGCGTACTACTCTTGGCTCGGGCTCTCGTCACTTGAAAATGTCTTCGATTTCGGGCGACCTCAGTTTGCGTCATCCATAAATGAAACGTGAACCGTGAAACGTGAGAGCGTTCGTTTCACGTCTCACGTTTCAATTCTGACGCTTAAGCTTTGCGTACTTTGCTGTTCGATGTTACGCTTCGCTGCGTGACCGCGGCAGAACCACAGCAACAACCAACCAGCTCTAAGACTTCGCGACGATTTCAAGGTCCGGGCGGGACACCCGGTGGACTTGGAATGTTCATATTCGGAGCTGCGCTTACAGTCGCCGGCGGCTACCTGATAATGAACCAGGTCCAGGTGACCAGCGGTTACTGGAGCTGGTGGGGAACGAACACATTTGGTTTGACTCTGATTCCGCTTGTGATAGGACTGGGACTCTTGTTCTTTGACGGCAAGTCGATCGCCGGTTGGGTGCTTGCCGGCGCGGGAACGGTCATTATCTTCGTAGGCATCCTCGCAAATCTTCAAATCTATTTTCGTCAAACGAGTCTTTTCAACGTCATAATCATGCTCGCCTTGTTTGCAGCAGGCCTGGGTTTGATGGCCCGCGCGCTCAAGAGTTCCTGAACACGATGCGATATCGGGCAGAGGGTCGAACGTCACTTCAAAATTCTTGTTTGCTAATCCGCGCAATCGTGCTCGGACTTCCCACTGCATTCTTGTGTTTTGTCTCGCCGGGGTTTTCTGCAACTTATGACGATTCTGAGTTGAAGGCGAAAATCGAGGCGCTTGTTCGAGCTAGCGGGGCCGAAATAGTAGCCGTGGCCTATCACGATACGGCGACTGGCCACGAGCTGTTGGTCAACGGCGATATCAACTTTCACGCAGCAAGCACGATGAAAGTGCCAGTAATGATGGAAGTCTTTCATCAGGCGGCCGAGGGAAAGTTATCGCTCGATCAACGCATTCAAGTCAGGAATGACTTCCGCAGCATCGTCGACGGTAGTCACTACGTCCTGGACCCGCAGAGCGATTCGGATCAATCGCTTTACAGGAGAGTCGGCCAGAGTGAAACCGTTCGCGAGCTTGTGCGATTGATGATCACCGTCAGCAGTAATCTGGCCGCAAACCTGCTCATCGAACAAGTCACGCCGGGCCGTGTCATGGATTTGATGAGATCGATTCGTGCTAACAACATTCGCGTGCTGCGAGGCGTCGAGGATGGAAAAGCCTTTGAAAGAGGTTTGAACAATACGACTACCGCGCGCGATCTGATGATCATCTTTCACCGAATAGCGGAGCGCAGCGCCGTTTCACGAAAGGCATCCGACGACATGATAAAAATCATGCTCGATCAAAAATTCAACGAAGGTGTGCCGGCGGGTTTGCCGCCCGCAGTGCGGGTCTCGCACAAGACCGGCTCAATAACCAAAATCAATCACGATTGTGCGATTGTTTATCCGCCAAATCGAAAGCCGTACGTGCTGATAGTGCTGACGCGCGGGATCGAAGATGAGAATCGCGCCCACAAGTTGATCGCAGATGTTTCTCGGACCGTATATGAAGCAACCATGAAAAGAACGGAGCTCAACGCGAACAAATGAATACCGCTGACCAGATCGTGGCCAAAATCGAACACAAGGTTAACTCCGACGCGACGGTTGATGAGGTACTTGATTTTGCAGTGCGCACGCTCAAGGAAGAGCACGACCGCTACGACTGGGTAGGCATATACCTCTTAGACGGCGATACGCTTGTGCTTCACAACTACATCGGCAAGCCGACGGAGCACGTTCGAATACCGGTCGGCGTCGGAGTCTGCGGTGTCGCCGTAGCCGAAGGCGCGAACCAAATCGTTGCCGATGTCACGAAGCTTGATAACTACCTGGCGTGCAGTGTTGGCACCCGCTCGGAGATCGTTGTGCTGATTCGACGCGGTTCAGCGATTCTGGGTCAGATAGATATCGACAGCGACCTGGAGAACGCGTTTGGGCAGCAAGACGAGGCGTTATTGTCCCGAGTAGCAGATCTATTAGCCCGGCGGCTCTAGTTTTTCAAGATCGCCTCCAACCTAACCCGACCGCACACTATTTCGTGTGACCTCATACCATAACCAGAAGTGGACGCTTGCCGAAGTCCCTGGAAGGTCTACTAACCAGGCGATAATTGCTGTAAGAATGAGGCCTTAAGCGCCGTCATCACAAAGCGACGGCTGGCACGCCAGTAGCTATTCTCTGTTCCGACGTTATTTTCAGCGACACGGACGAACACTCGGAGGAACGACAGATGTCAACCAACGCGATCTCGATTAAATCCGACGCCGGATTGAATGCGGCTTTAGCCGGCGACGCGATGAGCGGGTTCGAAGATCTCTATCGCAAGCATTATCGACGAGTCTATTCGATCTGCCTTAGAATGACCGGCAACATTGCCGAAGCCGAAGATCTCACGCAGGAAGTATTCATTCAGCTACATCGCAAGATCGGCTCGTTTCGTGGCGAGGCGGCGTTTACAACCTGGTTGCATCGACTGACTGTCAATCAAGTTCTTATGCATTTCCGCAAGCGCTCGGTTCGATCCGAGCTGACGACTGATGACGGCGAGATGCCGGATTCGATCGATCCAGACACGATCAACCCCGAAGCGATGCCGATCGTCGATCGCATAGGACTCGAAGACGCAATCGCGCAGCTTCCTCCGGGTTACCGCACAGTATTTGTGCTCCACGATGTAGAGGGCTACGAACACGAGGAAATCGCCAAAATGCTCGGCTGCAGCGCGGGAACTTCTAAATCGCAGTTGCATAAGGGAAGGTTGAAGCTGCGCCGCTTACTACAGCAGCGCGCGAATGCTGCGTGACCACTCTCGCGACGCTCGATTCGCAGCTTCCTCAAGCAAATTAATTGCATAGCTTCGGGAGGCCGTCGGCTACAACAAGCTGACGGTCTTTTATATTTCATTTCGACGCGTATTGAATTCGTCAACTGTCGGCTTCGCCGATCAACCCATTCTAAAAAAAATGGCACGTGCCTTAGAGGAGGTATTTTTTATCTAAAATTCGCCTCTGTTCAAAAAGTGGGACTAACAAAAAAATTGGAGGCAAAATGAAACGCACTGTGTTCAGAAATCTCTCGCTGTTAGCGCTGACGCTGGTCTTTGTACTGGTAAGCGCGGCTTACGGCAAGGACAACGAAACGAAGTTCACCGGCGTTATCGAGAGCTTGCCCAACACGGCAGGCTTCATCGGAGATTGGAAAGTGACCGGACGTACCGTCCACGTGACCTCGGCTACCCGGATCGAGCAGGAAGATGGCGCGGTAGCCGTGGGCGCGACGGTAAAGGTCGAGGGTACAACCCGTTCCGACAATTCTATTGACGCTCGAGAAATCGATGTCAAAGAAGCTGCAGAGAACGAAAATGAGAATGAAACAAAGTTCATGGGCACCATCGAAAGCCTCCCTGCAACACCGGGGTTCATCGGTGATTGGCGAGTCGGGGGACGCACAATACACGTTTCCACAACTACAAAGATCAATACCGAGGAAGGGCCCGTAGCGGTCGGGGCTTTTGTAGAAATTGAAGGAACCTTGCGCGCGGACGGCTCCATGGATGCGTCGAAGATCGAAGTCGAATCCAATGTCAACGGAAACGATGGCCGGGACGAGCTTAACGGTGTGATTGAGAGCTTACCGAACACTCCAGGCTCCATTGGTGATTGGAAAGTGAGCGGCCGGACGGTCCACGTTACCGCTGCTACAATCATTGACCAGGAGAACGGTCCAGTAGTGGTCGGAGCTTCGGTCGACGTTAAGGGAACAAGCCATCCCGATGGCTCGATTAACGCAACGAAGATCGAAATCAAGAAAGCATCGAGCGACACCGGCGGATCACCCGATGAAGGCCAAAGCGCCAAGGTAATTGGGATGATTCAGAGCCTGCCGACCAGTGCAAACTTGATAGGCGACTGGATGATTGACAACCGCATCGTGCATGTCACTTCATCTACGAAACTGAAAGCTGAACACGGAGCCTTCGCACTCGGTACAAGAGTTAAAGCAAAAGGTCTGAAGTTAGCAGACGGCTCACTCGTCGCAACCAAGATTCAAGTCGCAGACTGACAGAATCAAAAACATACAGATGACATCGAGCTGTTTCGTCACTAGAGTAGTGCCGAGCAGCTCGAATTCATTCAGTGGAAACTGTTGCCTTCAGCTCTCTCGCGACACCCTCTTTCTTGTCTCGGACTATGCTTCCCACCAAAACAGACTGTTTGTTACGATGTAATACTAATTGTATCTCAGTACGCCAGATATAATCGTTTCGTGACGAAGATGAAAAGCCAGGCCACGACTGCTTTGACCTCAGACTTCGCCGGGCGGGAGGACCGAGATCTGATAGCGGCGTGTCTTAGCGGCGAACGTGAAGCATGGGAGGCGCTAATCCATCGTTATCAGCGGTTGATCTATTCCATTCCTCTGAAGGCTCGTCTCTCGCCTGACGACGCAGCAGACATCTTCCAATCAGTTTGTCTCAAACTCTTCGAGAAGCTTGCGACGTTACGCGAACACGACAAAATAAGCTCGTGGCTGATCACCACTACCTCGCGCGAGTGTTGGCGAGTCGCTGCTCACAGCAGGCGCGAATCTCAAACACCAAGCTCAGATGACGGAAGCGAGCTCGATTTCTTGTCTCAGATCCCCTCAGCCGGTCTACGAGCAGACGAACAACACGAGTTGCTCGAGCGTCAGCAGATGCTTCGCGATGCGATCAAGACGCTTTCTGAACGCTGTCGCCAGTTGCTGACAATGCTCTTCTACGAGCGCGAGGAATTTTCCTACTTTGATATCGCCCGTAGAATGGCGATGCCAGTGCCGTCTGTCGGTCCTACACGAGCTCGTTGCCTGGAAAAGCTAAAGAGGATACTGCAAAACAAAATTTGACTGCCGGTGCGCTGCCCAGTATTTATCCGGGCCTTTTCCGCTCTATTGAGATGGATGAACAGAGCGAGGATCACAACGATGAGATGCCCCAGCTTTGAGAATTTGATTGACTATTTCGACAACGCGATCGAGGAACCGGATCGGACGAGAGTAGCAGCCCATTTGGCTACGGGCTGTTTGACTTGCGCTGATAGCCTAACGTGGTATGAACGCGTACGACTTGTAGCTTCAAGTGATGACTCAATCGGACCGCCGGAGTGGGTCTCCAAGCGGGCAGTCAGAGTCTTCGATAGCGTACAACGTCCCAGGATCGCCGAGCGTATCGGAAAGTTAGTTGCTTCGCTGGTTTTCGACAGTTTCGGGAGTCCTGCATTGGCGGGAGTCCGCTCAAGCGAGACTGTCAATCGACAGCTTCTCTATCGCGCCGGCAACTATAGTATCGATTTGCAGATTGCTCCGGTTGAACGGAAACGTGCTGATCTTGTTGGGCAGGTACTCAAAGAAGGTGAGGCGAATTTCGAGTCGGTTTCAGGATTGAACCTTGTGATCGAGCGAGGAAAGGAGTTGGTCTACTCGGCCGTAACGAATGAGATGGGTGAATTCAAGGTCAGTGGAATGAAGTATGGCGTTTACAAGTTACGAATTGAGTCATCTGAAGGACACATTACCGTCCCTGATCTGCCCTTGGATGAATCCTAGCCGACGCCTTTTCTGATATTTCGAATACGAGAGGGTTTACCAAAATAAGGTCTGACGTAAGAACGTGAGCAACGACGATGCACAAAAATTAATTGGCGCCGAAAGCGCCGCAGCGTTTCTCCGTGAAGGCAGCTCCGCTGCAACGTGGGAGACCGTCTCCGCGCTTAAAACTGAAGTTGATCGCTTGATCGGATTCGACTTAAAGGCGGCCGATCAGCTGGCGGAACGCGTCGAGGAGGTCGCGGCGCTGCTCGGCGATTCGACCTCACGTGCCTTCGCCGAGGCCGGTCGTGCTCGTGTATTGCATCACACTGGCCGTTATCCCGAAGCCGACGCGCTCTACGAAAGCGCAATTCAGGCAACCCGAGCCGCAGGGTTGAGGACGGATACCGCGATAATACAAATGCACCGCGTATTTGCTCTTACACAGATGGGTCGCTACGACGATGCGTTTGCGCAGTCGCGCGCTTCCCGTCGTGTCCTATCAAAAAATGCGCCCTTATATCTTGCCCAATTGGAAACCAACGTCGGCATTCTGTATTACCGGCTTGATCGCTATCGCAAAGCGATCCGGCACTACGAGCGCGCACGACGCATCTTCACGTCCGAGGGAGACGAGAGCATGCGCGCAGTTGTTGACACCAACCTGTCGCACGCGCTGATGGAGACCGACCGACACGGCGAAGCGCTTGATCTGCTCGAGGGGGCAATGCATGCGATGGAGCGCGCAGGGCAGTCGTTGTGGGCGGCTCAAACCAGATTTCATATCGGCTACCTGCAATTCCTGCGTGGCGACTACAATTCTGCGCTGACTACTCACTATCAGGCTCGCGAAGAACTGACTCGACTGGGCAGCACCCAGCTGGTCGCATGGTGCAACCATGAAATTGCCGAGATTCTACTGGCATTAAACGCGTTTGACGACGCAGCGGAAAACGCCGAGCTGGCGAGAGCGAGCTTCACTGAACTGGGGTTGCCCTACGAATCGGCTCAGGCTTTGGTTGTGCACGGACTTGCGACGATGGGCAGGCAGGAGTTCGACCAGGCCGAGCGCGATTTGCTGGATGCTCGTCAAGTGTTCGCGCAGAGCAGCAACAAAACTCTTGAAGCGTTGATTAACGCCTACCTGGCCGAACTGGCGCTTCGTCGCAACCGACCGGCGGAAGCATCGGAGTATGCAGCCGCTTCGTTGCGCGTCTTCGTGCGGCAAAACCTCTCGACGCGAGCGGCACATTCGCGATTGCTAGCGGCACGAGCGGCTTACGAATTGGGCAATATGACGAGAGCCACGCGAATGGCCAGATCCGCCCTTGACACAGTTGAGGGCGTGGCGGCGCCTTCCGTCGCTTATCGATGTCATCATCTGATCGGTTGCATTCAACGCGATCGCAATCGAAGCACGGAGGCCATTGAAAGCTTTCGCCGCACCATCCAGATCATCGAAGCAATGCGTGTCGGTATCGCAGCCGACGAGTTCAAGGCGACTTTCCTGCACGACAAAATTTCTGCGTATGAGGACGCCATCGCCGTATGCCTTGATAGAGCGGAGAGCGGCAGCGAGGAGTTCATCGATGAGGCCTTTAGGTTAGTTGAGTCGTCCAAGTCACGAGCTCTCGCGGAACTGCTCGGACGATACGTGCGAGGCTCGTCCGAGGACGCTGCCGGGAGGGGACTCTCTACCGAGGCGCGCTCGCGGCTCGCCAAATTGATCGAAGATCTCAACTGGTACAGCTCACAAGCGGGGCTCGCGGAAGACAAGGGTGACGAGCGCAGCGCAGAGAATGCTAACCGTTATCGGCGCGCGGTCGTGCGATGCGAACGTCAGATCTCTCAGCTTTTCCGGCGAATGGAAACTGAGGCTCCCGAGTACACTGAGATTCAGCGGCTGGATGGTGCTTCGCTGGACGACTTGCGCGGAGCGCTCGAACCCGGAGAGACGGTCGTTGAGTATTTTACTACAGGCGATCGCGTTTCGGCTTTTGTCGTTTCGCGCGAGGAGGTTCGGCTCGCGCGCGACATTGTTTCCAGAAGCGAGATCGATGGATGTCTCTCGAGTCTGAGCTTCCAGATCGGCAAGTTCCATTATGGCCCTGAGTATGTCGAAGCCCATTTCGGACAGCTTCGGCGGGCGGCAAATGAGGTTCTGACCAAACTTCATACACAGCTTTTCACCCCGCTTGAAGCAATGGTGAGCGGCGACCGGCTAATTGTCATTCCTCACGGCGCGCTGCATTACATTCCGTTTCACGCGCTACACAATGGCAGGGATTATCTCATCGAACGCTTCGAGATCTCATCCGTCCCCAGCGCCTCAGTTCTCAAGTTGTGCCGAGCGAGGAAAGCGTCTTCTCAGTCGTCCGATTTAAAATCGGATTTTTCGAGCGGGGGATTGCTCGTTGCGCTGGGGCTGGCTGAATCCGGCACGCCCAACATCGACGAAGAGATCGATTCGCTTGTGGCGCTATTTCCGGACTCTATAACTCTGACTGGGAGTCAGGCGACCCGCACGAACTTGCTTGAAGCTGCTCCGCACGCGAGGTTCCTGCATCTTGCTTCGCACGGATATTTTCGCCGTGACAATCCAATGTTCTCGTTCTTGAAACTCGCCGACTCGAATTTGCACTTTTACAACCTTCTCGATCTTAGGCTGAACGCCGAAATGGTTACGCTATCGGCCTGCCATACCGGGGTGAACAAAGTCTTCCCCGGTGACGAGCTGCACGGATTGGTGCGCGGTTTTCTTTACGCGGGCGCGCCCTCAGTCGTGGCGAGCTTGTGGGCGGTGAGCGATCGCTCAACCGCCGAATTCATGCGTGAGATGTATTCGCAGATTCGCGCAGGCTCAAGCAAGCGGGCCGCAATTCGCCATGCGCAACTGGCAATCAAAGATGCCTACGGTCATCCATATTATTGGGCGCCCTTCGTTTTGATGGGAAATCCACAATGAGTCGGTGTGATGGGCGTCACGGCGTTTTGCGTCGCGGTGCTTCAATATCTTGTAAGCTGAGATGTTTGGCAACTCGAAACGAATCGCGATTCTGATTTGGGTCGCAAGGATGTCGACTATGATAGGGAATCTTAGACTTCTGCACTTGTTCAAACCCGTTGCTCTCGTGTTGAGCTTGTCACTCGTAACGATTGTCTTTGCTTCAGGAGCGCAGGCACAGAACGGCATCGATGATTTCCGTCCCGGCGAAGTCCTGATAGAAGTCAAGCCCGGTGCTTCGATCGATGCGATAAACCAACGTTACGGCACCACTACGATCCAGCGCATTTACGGCACGAACTTCTATCGGCTCGGTACACCAAAACGCAAGAAGGAAGCAAAGTTTCGCAAGAGACTTGCCAATGATGCGGATGTGCTGAGTGCGACACTCAACCCGGTCATCATGACACCGATAAATGTTTTCGGACGCGCGGTCATCGGCTTTCCTGGCGACCACCCGTCGACCGGGCAAGATCGAGCGAGTTATGTGGCGCAGCAACTCGTCGGCGATCTGGTAGCGATTCAACTTCGCGCGCGCGGCGTTGGTGTAATCGTCGGGGTTATCGACACCGGCATCGATCGTAATCATCCGGATATCAAGGATCACCTTTGGATCAATCCGGGCGAAGTTCCGGGCGACAATCTCGATAACGATAACGACGGTTTGGTGGATGATGTGTTTGGCTGGAACTTTTTCGACAACACGCCGGACACCATGGAGCACCGCGCAAGCTCACAAACAAGCATCGCGGGTCACGGAACATTCATAGCGGGGCTCATCGCCTTGATCGCGCCGCAAGCCAGGATCATGCCGGTTCGGGCCTTCTCCAGCGATGGCGTGAGCGATGCCTTCTCCGTCTCGCAGGCAATCAAGTACGCCGTTGATCATGGAGCGCAAATCATCAACCTGAGTTTCGGCTCAACCGAAGACTCGCCCGTCATGCACGAGGCGGTGACTTACGCGCACCAGCGCGGCGTGGTGCTTATCGCGGCCGTCGGCAACGAGAATAAAGGCAACGATCTCGCACCGCAGTTTCCCGCAAACTGGAGCGTCGAAGTAATGGGCGTCGCAGCGCTCGACGCCGGCGATCGTAAAGCGACATTCTCGAACTACGGCAATGATGTCTCGGTCAGCGCACTGGGTGTGAACCTGATCAGCCTCTATCCGGAACTAAACAGTTCGCCGGATTATGCGATGTGGAGCGGAACCTCGTTCGCCGCTCCACTCGTCGCGGCCGAGGCCGCGCTTATTCTGGAAAACAATCCGCAACGCAACGCAAGAGACGTAATCGAAAATACGTCGACTGGTATCGACAACAGCAACCCGGGACTGACAGGCAAGCTCGGCAGGGGCCGCATCGACACACTGCGCGCGCTTCAATCTTTCGATCCGATCACAAGCAACAGCAGCGAACTCACACTTCTGCCAACCAGCATCGAGCCGCTTGCAAACGGCAAAGCACAAGCTTCTGTTTCCGGCGCCGAGCAGCGGTTCGAGATCGAAGCAGAACAGCTTCAGCCGCGAGCGGCGTACAAGATCGTCGTCGATGGCAACGTGATTGTTGACGCGGCGAACTCGAAGGATCCCAATCGTAATCGGGGAATAACCAGCAGCTTTGGAAGCTTCAAAATCGAGTTCTCGACCACGCCGTCCGATGATCGCTTGTTACTTCCTGCAGTACTCAACCCTGTGACCAGCATTAAAAAGGTCGAGGTTCGCGACTCGCAGGACCGAGTCGTGCTCACAAATATATTCATGCCCGCGCCCAACCCGGGCCAGCCGGGCGGAGGCCAATCCGTCGAAAAGCAAGCAACTCTTAACCCGACCGGCGTGATCCCTAAAGCAAATGGAAAAGCGCGCGCCGAGGTCGACTCCGAACGAGAAAAGCTAAGAGTGGAAGCCGACGGACTCGAATCAGGCGTTGCATACGGAATCTTCGCCGACAGTGTGAATCTCGGCTCGGTCGTCGCTCAGTCCGGCTACCTGCAAGTCGAGTTCTCGAGCGACGGTTCGAGCGGCGCCATCCTTCCGCCCGCTCTCCGACCGGTTACCGCAATTCAAGTAGTTGAAGTTCGCAACCCGGCGGGCCAGGCAGTACTCCACGGTATGTTCCAGGCAGGCGGAGATGACTTCGGTGGCGGCGGCGGCTCGGGTGAGGGTGAAATCAGTTTTCAAGGCCTTATCGAGAGTCTGCCTGCCGGCGGCTTCATCGGTGACTGGCGAGTAGGCGGACACACCGTTCACGTTTCCGCGGCCACCGAGATTCGCCAGGACGATGGCGCGGCAGTGGTCGGGGCTCTCGTCGAAGTCAGGGGAACCACTCTGGCGGACGGTTCAACTGATGCGACTCGCATTGACGTTCTGTCGTCGAGCGACGGCAGCGGGGACTTTCAACGCGAAGCCAAGCTCAACCCAACCTCCGTTATTCCGGACGCTGAGGGAAAGGTGAACACTCAAAAGTCGGGTAGTAATGAATCTCTCCAAATTGAAGGAGACAAGCTCGTTCAGAATGCGGCTTACACCGTCATCGTCGACGGGTTCTCACTTGGCAGTGTCACCACGGGCGGATCGGGGTCTTTCCGCCTGACGCTGAGCACCGAGACCAACAACCTGCCTGCTCAAGTTCGGCCGGTCTCGAATATTCAGCACGTGAACGTGAATGACTCGCAAGGCAGGACGGTTTTGAGCGGCGGTCCGCCTGCGTGATTGTTAAAGCCAGTGAAAAAATTTCCGAAATAAAACGAGAGAACCACGATTGAGATGCTTTGGCTTTGGGCTGTTTATGTTTAAGCTTTTAGCAAGTGCCAGATCTGTTGCTCAAATCGATTCTACTCGCCGCCCTTCTCTCGTCGAACTCTGTCCGCTGTAAGAATCTCTTTCCGATCGCGCCATTCCCCGGAGAATCGACTCGCTCGATGTTGCTCGAAGCCGCGCGGGCCGGAGGAGACTATCTGGTCCGGATGCAAAAACCCGATGGGAGCTTTCATTATTATTACGACGCGGCAAGCGATCGCTTCGAATCGCGACGATATAACATCATAAGACACGCCGGCGCCACGCTCTCACTGCTGGAACTCTACAAGACCACCGGTGGGACTCGGTATCTCGAGTCCGCCAGGCGCGCGGTGAAGTTTATCAGGACGAGATTTCGAAGAGTTCCAGCGCGAAATACAATCTACATTTTAGACTTCGACGGCAAAGCTAAGTTGGGAGCGAACGGGCTCGCGCTTGTTGTTCTTGCTACACAGGCGCAGTTCGATCCGAAGTTTGCGGATCGAAAGAGCGCGACCGTCTTAGCTAATCAGATTTTGGCGATGCAACGAAAAGACGGCTCATTTGAAACACGCGTTCGAATTCAAGAAGACGATCCATCGGGTCCTGACTCGCTTTACTATCCGGGCGAAGCGATGCTTGGGTTGATTCGACTATTCGCGCTGAATCACGACAAACAACTTCTGCAAGCCGCCAAACGCGCGGCAGACTTTTTGATTGAATCACAGCGCAAGTTGGATTCGTTGCCGGCAGATGCCTGGCTGATGCAAGCGCTCGAGGCTCTATATAGCATCGGCCACGAAAAAAAATATGCCGACCACATTATCGCGCTCGCTGAAGCGATTATTGCGGATCAATACACGGCCTCGGATCGCCAAGACTATGCCGGAGGCTTCGGTCCGGGAGCTCCACGGGCTACCCCTACAGCTTCAAGAGCCGAAGGCCTGGTGGCTGCGTATCGCGTTGCACGTTCGATTACCGATCCGCGAGCTTCCAAAATCGCTGCATCGCTCCAGGCGAGCGCTGGATTTCAGTTAACGCAGCAATTCACCTCGCGAAACAGCAAATCATTGCCGAACTCGTCTCGCGCAGCCGGCGGTTTTCGGGAGAGTTTGACCTCGATGAAGGTTCGCATAGATTTTGTGCAACACAACATCTCATCTCTGCTCGGCATCGCCGATGTGCTTTACTGATACCTCCATCGACACTAACATTCGATTTAATGCAACGGCCTTCTCTAGAACAGCAATCTCCAGTTCGCAACCAGAAATCGCGAGCATTTTTCATTGATCGAGACGGCACGCTCAATGAAGACGTCGGGTATGTATCAACGCCTGATGAGTTGAAGCTGTTTCCCTGGGCGGCTCAATCGCTGCGCTTAATCAATGAAGCAGGCTTCAAGGCCATTGTAATCACTAATCAATCGGGAATTGCTCGCGGGCTTTACGACGAACGAGCTCTCGAAGCTATTAATTCACGCCTCATCGAAGAGCTTGCAGCGAAGGGCGCGCGAGTCGACGGGATTTACTTTTGTCCACATCATCCCAACTTTGGAGTCGCGCCGTATCGTGCGAACTGCATTTGCCGTAAACCGCAAACCGGTTTGCTCGACGCCGCTGGTCACGAGCACGACATCGCTCTTTCAAGCTCGTTCGTAGTCGGGGACAAGGCAAGCGACATAAACCTTGCAAAGAATGCCGGAGCGCGATCGGCTCTCGTGTTGACAGGTTACGGGCGCGAGACACTGGCTCACCCTAAACGATGGCCTTGCGAGCCTGACTTTGTCGGCGAGAACCTCCTTGACGCTGTGAAGCAAATCCTTGACATCGAGTTTTCACATAGCTAAGTTTCGAGCGTTTTGCGTTCCGTAATCCGATCCTCCTCACTTGAATAAGAAATGCTGACGCTCCTGAAGATTTCAAACATCGCCTTGATCGATGAGCTGACAGTCGAGTTTGATCAGGGACTGAATCTTTTGACCGGCGAGACGGGTTCAGGAAAATCGATCATCGTCGATGCCCTTGGCGTGTTGATCGGCGCGCGTTTCACGGCGGACCTGCTCAAAACGGGAAGCGAGCGCGGCTCGATCGAAGGTTTGTTCTCGGTTTCAGCCAACGTTGACTTCGAGAAACTGCTCGCGGATGCCGGCATCGAGTTCGATGCTCAAGACGGTGCAGAGTTGATAATACGCCGCGAGCTTGCCGCCAACGGACGGAACAAGATTTTCATTAACCATCAGCTCGCGACTCAATCACTCCTTCGCGAGCTTCGCCCTTTCTTGGTCGATATTCACGGCCAGGGCGATCAACAAACGCTGTTCGATACCGCAACTCACATCCAACTCCTCGACACATACGCTGACGTTGCAGCGCTCAAGCGCGAAGTGTTGGTTGGCTTCAAACGATGGGCTTCGCTCAGGCAAGAGATAGACGACTCGCGCAAGGAAGAAGCGGAAAGATTTCAGATGATCGACACGCTCCGGTTTCAGATCGACGAGCTTGAGCGTGCTCAACTCGCGATCGGCGAAGACGAACAACTCGAAGAAGAAAAACGCAGGCTCAACAACGTCGAGAAACTGACCACGCTCGGCTCCGAAAGCTTCAATCTCATCTACGATGATAGCGATTCGGCGATAACGCGAATACGTCAGACGGCGCGTAGAATCGATGAGCTGTCCAATTACGAATCAAGCTTTCGTGAGTATGTTGACGGAATCGAAACCGCGCGCGCCTTGCTGGAAGAACTCGCGTTCTCTCTTCGCGACTTCACGGAGAAGCTGGAGTTCTCGCCAGCGCGGCTTGAAAAGATCGAGAATCGTCTCGCCGAGCTTTCGCGATTGAAGCGCAAGTATGGCGGCTCAGTCGAAACCGCGCTCGAGCATTTGGCGCGCTCGCAGGATCGACTACATCAAATCGAACGTTCCGATGAGCGCGAAGAGGAACTGAAACGGGAGCTGGCAACCGCTCGCGCGGCTTACCTTGAGCGGGCTCAAAAACTTCACCGGCAGCGCGTTCGGTCGGCGAAGAATTTCGAGCGCGCAGTTGAAAATGACCTCGCCGGGGTGGCGATGGAGAGAACCATCTTTCAGATAAAAATCAGCTTGCCTGAAGCAGCAGAGCTTGAATCGGACGAGGCCGGCGAATCGTTCGCCGCAAACGGAATCGATCGAGTCGAGTTTTACTTCTCAGCGAACGTCGGAGAAGAGATTCGGCCGCTAGCTAAAGTCGCATCAGGTGGAGAAGCATCGCGGTTGATGCTCGTGCTTAAGACGGTTGCCGGCGCGACTGAATTCCCTCGCACAATCGTCTTCGATGAAATCGACAGCGGAATCGGCGGCCGCGTGAGTGAGGCGGTCGGACTAAAGCTAAAGAAGCTCGCCAACAGCAATCAGGTTTTTTGTGTGACTCACCAACCGCAAATCGCGCGGCTCGCCGATGCTCATCTACTCGTCAGAAAAGAAGTGGTAGCCGGGCGCGCTCAGATCAGCGTTGATCGGCTCGATAGGCCCGGCCGCATCGAAGAGATCGCCCGAATGCTCACCGGAGCAGAGATCACCGAAACCGCACGCCGCCACGCGCGGGAGATGCTCAAAGCGTGAGTCAATGTCTAACCCTTGCAACCTGTGCTCGCTGTGATAGACTAGCGCGTGCTACGGGACGTTCTGGCAAGGTCAATTAGTTGTCGATGAATCATCCGAACCAGTCGAGACCGCCACATCAAGCTCCCTTTGGAGAAAGAGATGGACGACGACAATTTCAACGTAATCTCCGACGAACGTCGCGAGAGCGAAGACCGTCGACAAGAGGAACGACGTAAACAGGAGCTCGGGCCTCCACCGGCCACAGGCGAACGACGCAACGGAGGCGAGCGGCGATTGTTTGATCGCCGAGTGCAAGGCTCGACCACCGGCCAGCTTCTCATTGAAGTTGGGCGATTCGCCGCGGAGAACATGGTCTTTCGTCAAAAGGGGAACAAGGCCGCCGCCCGCCGCGCGAGAAAGCACTTGTCCCAGATAATGAAGTTGGCTAAGTCAAGGCGAGCGGAAATCTCTGCGGAGATCAAAGGGCTCTCTTCAGGTGATGCGACAGCCGATGATAGCGATGAAGGTGACGAGTAGCGTCTACAGGCGGATCGATTGCTTCCCGACGCGGAAACCACGAATTTGTGATCCGCCATTAGAGTCTCATTAAAGTTACTATCGACTGACCACAGACCCCTTGCGGTATCGCGCCTACTCCTCGGCGCGCAACATCGCTTCCAGGCGGCGCCTGAGGTGGTAGTAGTCCTCGACCAGGTTGTTTAGAATTACAATAAACGGAATTTGAAGCGCAGCGGCATCGTCGGCTCTCTGTTCGAGCTCAAGCGCTTCGGGCGAGCCGGCCTGGACCTTTTCAAGCTTCTCCATCACCTGATGAACATTTTCCCCGCGAGGATGACGGTGATAGCAGAAGCTGATGAGCGCGAGCATTAGTCCATCGATTACTTCCTGTACCTGATCCGAGTCGTCGAGCTTCAGGCGCTTCATCAGGAATGCTTCTTCAGGAACCTCGGTAGCTTTGGCGAATTCAAAGACCCTCTTTGCAAGGTCGTCAGGTTCCGCGCTCATACGCGAATCATCGGGCTTCGCGCTCGCGATTGTCAACTAAACAGTGCGTTTTGAAACACGCGACGAATCAAGTGATCGACACGCTAGCTCAATCAACGTTCGCTCCCAGGCGTCAGCCGTTTCTGTACCTCGCAGCCGCGCTCATTGCTGGTGTGCTGATTGACCGGTTCGCACAACCAGCACGCCCGTTGATCGTCGCCTCGTCTATCTGTGCGCTTCTTGTTTCGATCAATTTTATTTACAGGAGAAGAGACGCGGCAACTAGCGTGAGCTTGCTTATCAGTTTTGTTTTCGCCGGCGCCTTGCTTTCATCTTCCGAACGCTTGAGTGATAAATCTACGCGGTTGGTCACCTTCTACGAATCGAAAGTCATAACCCCGAGTGATCCTGTTGAACTGGAAGGCGTGTTGACAGCTCCGCCTGAGCCCGCTCCAAATGCCTTCTATCTCGACCTTGATGCCGAACGCATTCGCGTTTCGGACGATTCTATTAGCGCAACAGGTCGCGCGCGTCTGATGATATCCGAGGGCGATGACGAAACGCGCAACGAATTCGACGAACTTCATCTCGACTATGGCTCGCGCATTCGAGTGCTGGCCAGGCTCGAACGCGCGCGCAGCTACGCAAATCCTGGCTCTCCCGACTTCAACGAGTTCCTCGAACGTCACGGCTACGATTTGAAAGGCGTCATCAAGAGCCCGCTGCTGATCGAGCACGTCGACGATGAACCCACAAATCTGTTGCTCGCACTTTTGTTTCATTTTCGATTGCGCTTGATTCAAGCGCTCGATTCCAGGTTCGCTCCAGCCGTCGCTGGAACACTGAAAGCAATGCTCACAGGCAATCGCTATTTTCTGGATCCGCAGACAAGCGAGCGGCTACGAGAGAGTTCGACGTTTCATACGCTGGTCATAGCAGGTCTCCACATTGGGATCATAGCCTGGGCGCTGTTGGGTGGCAGGGCGGCACTCAAGCGGCGCAAGACGTGGCGCGTGATCGTCTGTTTGCTCGTGCTGTGGGCGTATGCGGTTATGGTGGGCCTCGCTCCCCCGGTCACTCGCGCAACGACGATGATAAGCGTGGGTCTGTTCGGACCGTTATTGTTCAGAAGGTCAATTTCGATCAACACCGTAGCTCTGGCGGCGTTTGCGATGATCGCCTTGAAACCGGCTCTGGTGGCGGATCCTGGGTTTCAGTTGAGTTTCTTAGCGGTAGCCGGCATCGTGCTGTTGGCCCTTCCGCTAATCGCCAGGCTCGAAGCGATTGGCTCGTGGAGGCCGACAGCGCGCACGCCTCACCCGCCGTCGTGCTCACAACCGCTTCAGTATTTCTGCGAGATGCTCTTCTGGAATGAACGCGAGTTCAATCAAGAAATCCGACGCGCGCCGATTCGTTATGCGCTGCCGAAAGCGCGCGCAGCCAGACTGCTCGGAGGCATGCGACTACAGACACTCGCGAGAGGTGTGATGCTGCTTGTTATCACCTCTGCGGCTATTCAACTCGCTACTCTGCCGTTGATGGCACTTTATTTCAATCGCGTTGCGCCCATCGGTGTCTTGTTAAACGTGGTAGCCGGCTTGCTGACCGGCGCACTGATGCTCGGCGCACTGGGAACGATTACCGTTGGCTGGATAAGCGCAGGTGCCGCGGCTCTACTCGAACACCTGACAACTGCCGCGCATTTCTTGCTTATCAATGCGATAGCGCCGTTCGTCGACATTCCACTGGCGACCTTTCGCGTAGCGCACCACGAAGGTTGGCATTCGATCATTTATTCACTCTATCTCATACCGCTCGCGATGCTGGCTGTTTTGATTGATCGATGGCAGCCAGTGGATAGAATCGTAACCATAAATCGACCGACGAAGGACCAACCTAAACCTTCGCGTCCTCGAACTCAGATTGCAAGTAAGCGTTCCATGCGAATGATCCAATCATTTGCGTGTTCGGTTGCAATGATCTTTGCCATTGTCGCGGTGATCCGCCCGGCAACAAAACAGACAAGCGGACGATTGACTGTTCACTTCCTCGACGTCGGACAAGGCGATTCAACTCTTATCGTCTTTCCCCGCGGAAAGACAATGCTTGTCGATGGAGGAGGCGAAATTCATTTCAATAATTCAAGCAAACCCGATTCAGCATTGGCTGAACCTCCGAGCGAACTCGGCGTCGATGATCTCGCCGACACTCCCTTCTCGATCGGAGAAGCCGTCGTGTCGCGATTCATTTGGTCGCTTGGCCGCACGCGAGTCGACTATGTGCTGGCGACGCACTCTCACGCTGACCACATCGGTGGGTTGTCGGACGTAATCCGAAATATGCGTGTCGGTCAAGCAATCATAGGGCACAAACCGAAAGACGATTCCGAATACAACCGGTTTGAGAAAACCATCGTAAGTCGCGGAGTTTCGCTTTGGTCGGTCAACAAGGCCGAGCGTTTTGAAATTGATGGAGTAGTCATCGACGTACTGTGGCCGCCCGGGCAGATAGCAGCTACGGACACGTCGGGAAACAATGATTCAGTCGTCCTGCGGCTGACGTATGGTTCGGTGTCGTTCCTGTTAGCGGGCGACGTCGAACAATTGGCCGAAGCGTCGCTTGTCGCTTCGGGCGCACACCTTCACGCCGACGTGCTGAAGGTTCCTCATCACGGTTCACGCACGTCTTCGACAGAAGCCTTCGTCGATGCCGTCAGTCCGAAGTGCGCGGTGATTTCAGTAGGCGAGCGAAGCCGCTTCGGTCATCCTCATCCGTCAATCGTGAACCGATACCTCGAGCGTGGAATCAAGCTCCTGCAAACCGGCCAGGATGGAATGGTGACGGCCAGCACCGACGGATCTGGGCTTGAAGTCGAGACATTTCGGAAGTGAAGAAGGGATCACTAATTCTACCGACAAGTCAGCGTCTCGACTGCATAATGACGCGGGCTACCCTCGGACCACTTGTGCAGCCTCCACGCGAGGATCATACTGCGCGGCCAAATGCGCCTACGTCTTAGGTTCAATTCTGCTTGACTTTGTTAGGGCCAGGTTGAAGATTACATCTATTACATTGATGAGAAACCAATGCAGGGGACGAATATGCACACGAGGAAACGAAGCGCAAGGCTCATTCCACCCTCTCGCTTCCGGTTTGCGTGCAGTTCTCTTAGAACATATGAAGGGCCTGCGATACGGACATTGAAGGTGACACAATGGACGAACTGCTAGGGGAAGCCATCGATGGGCGTTACGAAATCCTGCAGCAGATTGGTGAAGGCGGATTTGGTGTCACCTATCTTGCTGAGGACCAGCAAACTCTCACGCGCGTCGCCGTAAAGATCGCGCGCTCTAGTCACGGCGTGGATGCCGCAAGAAGGCTCGAGCAAGAAGCCAGGGTTCTCGCAAGGATTGATAGCCAACACGTCGCAAGGTTCCTCCATCTAGGTTCGCTGCCTGACGGAAGACCATTTCTGGTTGTCGAGTTCATAGATGGCGTCTCCCTCGACCAGATTCTAAAGGCACACGAGCTGCCGATTTCGCACGCACTAGCGGTCTTAGAAGCGGTTGCCACAGGTCTTGCTGCGGTTCACGCGCTTGGAGTCATTCATAGGGACATCAAACCGTCCAACATAATGGTGCCCAATGGTCCGACGGGTTGGCCGGAATTTGACCAAGCCAAGCTGCTTGACTTCAGCGTGCGGGGGCGTCTGGAGGGAGATACCGGACTGACGGTAGCGGGGCAGCTCTTCGGAACTCCATACTATATGTCGCCCGAGCAACTCAGGGGTGAAGCACAGTCGGCGGCGACGGATGTGTACTTACTGGGAGTCCTGCTGTATGAAATGATATATGGTCGCCGGCCATTTAGCGGAGAATCTCCGATGCAGATGATTCTGAAGTCTCTGACAGAAGACGCTTTGATTCCTTCGACGCCTGTTCTCCCTGATGCGTTTCGTTCTTTTCTTCAGAGGTGCCTCAGCAAGGATCCTCATAAGAGACCGGACTCCGGTGGCTCAGTGCTGAAGGAGATTGAGAGATTGAAAGTGGTTTTGGGACCAACCCTACAAACAAATGATTCTCTGGAGGGCGACAGTCGGACCTTCTCTGCCGCACCCTCTTGGAGTGCTACTGAAAGCATGCGGGCTGAGCGGTCAGCCGCGATCCCTATGCCGCTCGGCACAGTGGGTCAACTCGGGAGAACTGTCAAGAGGGTTGTCATCTACGCTGCTATCAGCCTCGCGGTTATTGGCCTTGCGACAGTGATCTGGATAAGCCCGCATCAATGGGCCGGGATCGCCAGCGGGATTTTGCTCGCGCTTGCTGGAGTGTCCCTTGGCATCGTTATACCTAAGTGGTTTGCTAAGCGGAAGAGCCAGATTGAGATAGATGCGAGCAATATGCTGGAGGGCACGAAGTCGCGTATTGATCTTTCGGAGAGCATCGCGATAGAGATAGATCAACTGATCTTACGGGTACGGAGGCTGGACGAAAGAATTCTCGCAAAAACGCTAGCGGTCATGTTAAGGGAATATGAGGCCGCAGTTGAGTCCCAAAACCGTCAGGCGGCTCTAATGAACGTGGCTCAATTGTTAGACAAGCTTATGGTGCGTTTGTCGCCTTGGTATATTCGGCATGAAAAACTCATCGCCTTTGCTATTTCCTTCGTCGGCGTTCTCTCCGGTACTGCTTCGATAGTGGCGAGTCTCGTAAAGATGGTGCATGGGCGATAAGTCTAGATTCAGACTTCCGCCACGCTTCGGTAACCGGGCACTTGAGTTTTTGTGGAACCGCTACCTCGAGCGTGGAATCAAGCTCCTGCACACGGGGCGGGATGGAATTGTGACGGCCAGCACTGGTGGCTCGAACGTTGAAATACAAACCGACAAAGCTGGTAGGAAACGAAGCCGTTAATCGCCCGCGCCGACTTTCATTTCATCGTCGGCTTTTGCTTTTGCCTCAATCTCCGCGCCGATTCTGTCGATCTCTTCTGCAACTTGCTTACGTGAAACCACAGAGCCGACTCGTTTCCTGAATGGATGTGTAAACGCGTACACTCGGCTCGCCAGAGAGCGCCAGACTTCAGTGGCGCCAACGTCATCGAAAAACGAATAGGCTACCGGCGTGACGATGAGCGTCAATAGCAAAGACAGCGTCTGTCCTCCAATCACCACTACGGCGATTGCGCGACGCTCGTCCGCGCCCGGACCTGTGCCCAGCGCAAGCGGCATCATCCCCGCCACCAAAGCGAGCGTCGTCATCAAAATGGGACGGAGCCGGTCACGATTCGCTTGCAGGATCGCGGCACTTCGCTCCATTCCCTTCCTGCGGAGTCCGTTCATGTGATCGATTTGAAGAATCGCGTTTTTCTTGACGACCCCAAACAAGACGAGAATGCCCAGAGCCGAATAGAGATTCAATGTGTTCGATGTTACCCACAATGAAAAGAGCGCAAAAGGAATAGACAGCGGAAGCGAAAGCAGGATAGTGAGCGGGTGAACGACGCTTTCAAATTGAGATGCCAAAATCATATACATGAAAATGACCGATAACAGAAACGCCCAGATGAATTCGTAGAAGGTGCGTTCAAGTTCCCTTGCCCGGCCCGAAACGCTGGTTGTATAAGCCGCGGGCAGGCGCATATCGGCAACTGCTTTGCGCAACGCTTCGAGCCTGTCCGCGAGCGCGTAGCCGGGCGCGACCGCGGCGCGCAACGATACTTGTCGTTGGCGATCGAGCCGGTCAATTCGCGAAGCGGTCTTGGATGGCACCAAACTCACAAGATTGTCGAGCCTCGCAAGTTCTCCGTTTTGACGCGGCACGTACAGCCTTGCAATATCGCGCGGATCGTTTCGCTGGCCGTTGGTCAAACGAAGCTGAACGTCGTAATCGTCGTTCACCGCAGGATCGTGGAAGCGCGAAACTCGTTCATCTCCGCCAACCATCAATTGCAACGCCGAAGCTACATCGTCGGTCGAGACTCCCAAATCGGCCGCCCGTGTTCGATCTATCTCGACCCGTAATTCCGGCTTATCAAGTTTGAGAGTTGTGTCGGCGTCAACAATTCCAAGCTCGGGCGCGCGCTGGCGCAATTGATCGGCGTAGCTTGCGAGGGCTTCGAGATCGGGGCCGCGAAGATTGAAGTCGATTTCAAAACCGCCTCCCCCGATGTTGAACGAAGGAGCGTTGCGGACTGATGTGCGAAGGTCTTTGTACTTTCGCAGACGGTTGCGAATTTCCTGCATCACATCACGCTGCGAGTAGTTTGTTTCGAAAGCCTCAAGCGGGTGTCCGTGAACCAGACCATGCCACAGTCGCTCGACTGAAAAGCTTCGTTCCTCGATCGGGGCTATTCGCACGTACGCGCTGCCCTGATTGACGCTTCCGATGAATCCACCGCCTACTGTCGCCAGGACAACTCGCACGCCGGGCGTCGTTTGCAAGTCTTCTTCGACGGCGTGCATTACGGTGTCCATCGCATCGAAACTTGTTCCTTCGCGAGCGGTGATGCCCACGTCGAATTCCGATTCGTCAATATCGCTCGGCAAGTAGTCCTGCTTGACCATCCCGTAAAGTGGGACCGATGAGCAGATCACGAGAATCGCGAGCACACCTACAGCGACACGCTGGCCCATCGCGAAGGAGAGCATTCGCGCATAGGTCCGATCGATCCAACCGTAAAAGCCTCGTCTCGATTTAGCTTCGTCGTGCCCCCCGGCATCCTGCGAGCGAAGCAGACGCGCGCTCATCATCGGTGTCAGCGTGAACGAAACCAGCAGGCTCACCAGGATCGCTACTGTCGCCGTAATGCCGAACTGATAGAGGAAACGGCCTGAGACGCTGGACATGAACGAGACTGGAATAAAAATGACGACGAGACTAAGCGTCGTCGCCATAACGGCGAGACCGATCTCGGCCGTAGCCGCGCGGGCAGCTTCGAACGGACGCATCTTCTTTTCTTCGACGAAACGAAATATATTTTCGAGCACTACAATGGCGTCGTCGATGACGATGCCGACCATTAACACAAGCGCGAGCATCGTAACGCTGTTGAGTGTAAAGTTCAGAGCTCGCATCATTCCGAACGAAGAAATCACCGAAGCCGGAATCGCAATTCCCGCAATGACCGTCGAGCGCCAGCTTCGAACAAACAGAAGGACTACTAAACAAGCCAGAATGCTGCCTAGCACAAGATGTAGATTGATTTCGTGCAACCCTGCGTAGATGTAGCGTGATTGATCGCGGATCGCTTCCATCTTTACGTCAGCGGGAATCTGACCCGAGATGCGAGCAAGCGCTTGCTTGACCCCTTCGATCACCTCGATGCTGTTGGCCCCCGATTGCCGCTGAACTTCCAGCGTGACCGTTGGAACGCCGTTTAGCCTCGCTAGCGTCCGCTGCTCCTTCGTGCCGTCTTCTGCCCTTCCGACGTCGCGCACTCTGACCGGCGCTCCGCCGATATTGGTGATAACAAGATCGTTGAAGGACTTTGGATCGACGACGCGAGTCATCGTGCGGAGGTTTTGCTCGTGTGTACCGGAGGTTACATTTCCGCCGGGCGCGTCCGCGTTCTGGCGAACGATGGCGTTGCGTACGGCGGTGATTGGAATCTGGTAAGCGGCCAGGCGATCGGGATCAACCCAAACATTGATGGCACGCGCAAGTCCTCCAGTGATCGAAACTGCGCCCACGCCCGTCGATCGCTCGAGTTGAACTCTTACAATCTTGTCGGCAATCTCCGTCAGTTCCCGAAGCGGGCGGTCTCCCGACAGCGAGATCGTTATCACCGGTGACGAGTCGTTGTTGAACTTCGCTATGACTGGAGGATCGACATTTTTCGGAAGGTCTCGAACGACTGTTGATACTCGATCTCGAATATCCTGGGCGGCAATATCGATGTTTCGATCGAGGTTGAACGTCGCGATCACGAAAGACATTCCCTGAAAAGAAATTGATCGCAGCTCCTGAATGCCTTCGACCGTGTTGACTACTTCTTCGATCTTCTGCGAGACCTCGCTCTCGACTTCTTCGGGCGCGGCGCCGGGCAGAGTGGTGCGCACGCTCACGGTAGGCAAATCAACGGAAGGAAACCGATCGACGCCAAGTCTGAAGTAGCTGGCCGCGCCCACGACGACGAGGGCGAGGATGATCATGGTCGCGAACACCGGCCGCTTGATACAAATTTCTGCGAGCTTCTGCATAAATGAAACGTGATGCGTGAAACGTGATGAGTGAAACGTGATGCGTGACCAGAAAGTAATATCGACGCTCTTTCAAGGGTCACGTTTCACGCGTCACGCATCACGTTTCGTTCATCATTCTGTTACCACCACCGGCTGACCTGATTGAAGGTTGCCGGGATTGATTATAACGAAATCGCCTGCTTGCAAGCCTGACAACACTTCGGCCCATTCAGCAGTGCGCCTGCCGATAGTGATAGGCTTCTCAAGTGCTTTGCCGTCCTGCACCACGATTACTTTGTCGATTCCCGCGAATGTAACGAGGGCGCTCGGAGGCACAGCGAGCGCCGAGGTGTTCTCGGCCGAAACAATTTCGCCGCGCGCGAAAGAACCTGGCCGCAGCTGTCCGTTGTTGTGCACTTCGGCTTCAACAATCAGCACGCGATTCTGAGCAGTGATAGTCGGGCTGATACGAGCTATCTTCCCGGAGTAAACATTCGGATCGTTCTCGAGAGTCACTCGCACTTCCTGGCCGGTGTGCACGTTGCGCGATTCGCGCTCGGGCACTTCGGCGCGCAATCGAAGCGGATCCATTCTTACGACGTTGATGACCGGCGCTCCGGCAGCAAGATATTCACCAATGCTCGCTCGCTTCTCCTGCACGATTCCGTCGAAAGGCGCAACAATCGACGAATCAGTGAGCTGTTGCCTAGCGATCTCGAGCTCCGAGCGGCGTTGAACAACGAGCGCTTGCCGGTTGCGAATTTCTTCGACTGCGTCCTGATATCGGCTGAGCGCAACTTTATAGTCGGCATCCGCAGCGTCGAGTTGCGCGCGAGCCAGCACGCCGCGTTGAAACAAACTCCCCGCCCGCTCCAGCTTGAGCTTTGAATCGTCGAGCAGCGCTTGAGCCTGTCGCACCGTTCCGGTTTTTTCCAACTCGATGCGATCGTCTGTTCCCGAAGGCGGCAATCCAACTCGAGCCCGAGCCTGCGCGAGCGCAGCTTCAGCCTGTTGAAGCCGTAGCTGATAATCCTGCTTCTCAATCTGCGCGACTGTTTGACCTTGCCGCACTACGCTTCCCAGATCGACCGAAATCGTTCCCAACCGTCCCGGCACTTTCGCGCTCACCGTCGCTTGATCGTAAGCTGCAAGCGTACCGGTGACGGTGACCGTGCGTTCCATCGTCACTTGCGCGACGGCGACGGTCTTCACCTGACGAGGCTCGACGTTGGAACTATTTTTTGCAGAGACGGGATAGCCGCTTTTGCACGACGCACAGAAGAACGCGAGAAGGAGAAGAAACGCAGCCGCTGAAAGGACTTTGCGTTTTGACGATTCGAGAAGATTTCCACTGATGCTTATTGGTCCAAAAATCATTGTCTCAATGATACCTTGTATTAATGCTGCGCGCACAACGTACGAAGTGAAGACATCCTCGTTGTGCGATATGAGCTCGGCAACTCACAAGTACGACACGCACCTTCAGTAAGTTACATCTATGCTCCGGAAAGGAGTCCTTGGAAACAGGCAGTGGTAAACGAGCGAGTTGCTTGATCCTTCTGCTGTCGTGGATAACGTCTATTCTACTTCGCCGGGGTGATGACCACACTGCGATAATAGATCTTTTGGTGATCGCCTTGCAGCATAATCGGGCCGGGCTCACCCTCGTTGCTGTCGAGCGCGCCTCCGGTGATGCCGGGGATCTCTGCGTTATCGATGATGGTCGTGCCGTTGAAGATCACGGTCACGTGGCGGCCAACAAAGGTGATGTCGTAGGTCTGCCATTCGCCGGCCTTCTTTGCCGGATTGCTCGAGGGAGTGACGAAGCCGTAGACCCCGCCGATTCGATGGCTCTCAGGCTCCTTGCCGTAATCGTCCTGAATCTGAACTTCGTATCGGCCACGGAGATAAACGCCGCTGTTGCTCATCGGGACCATGTTGAACTCGACGTGCAGCTTGAAGTCACGGAATTTCTGTTCGCTGACAATATCGGTGCCGTGCGGCGTGTTTTCCATCACGCCATCAGCAACGCGCCATGTTCCGTCTTTGCTGGCGTCGCGAACGTGCCAGCCGGTCAAATCACGCCCGTTGAATAACGTGATGGGCTTGCCCCATTTTGGAGCCGCGCCGCGCTCGAGCTTGGCTGCTCGGACCGCGGTCCATTTGAGTGTGCGGCCGGCGGCGTCTGTCGTTGTTCCTTCAAGACGATCGCCGGACAGATTAGCTTCGAACTTCAAATCGGATTTGTTGGGCTCGTATTGAATCGGAAGACTGAAAGTGAGATGTCCGTTTGCGAATTCGATCGTTCTTATCGGACGTTGACTGCCCACGCGCCCGACGAATCGTCCGATAAGCTTGCCGTTTTCGAGCGTCGCTTCAAACCACGAAGGGTATCGCTCGCCGTTTGCATCCTGAATTGTCATGTCCCAGCGACCGACGATGACATCGTTCGATGAGGACCCGGTTGTTCGAGCGGAACCCACCACCGTCGTCGCTAAACAAATGAAGGGCAGAAACACCCACAAGACTGCGCGGCTTCTTTTCATTTTTTTCTCGTCTTCTTTGGTTTGTGCGTTTTCAGATTGCAAACCGACCCGGCACAGGATAATAGTAGGCTTTCCACTCACGAGCAACACGCTTGAATGATGTTTGGCACTTGAAAGCGCGCAGACCGGACTCACCTGCGACGCGAGGAGAGAAGCGATGAATATTGGAAAGACAACTCGACGAGATTTCATCAAGCTGACGACGGCTACGACAATAGCGGCGGCTACTTCAACAACTGTTCTCGCGGCCGGCGAGCGAGAACCATCGCGACGCGTTTCACCAAGCGACAAGATCAGACTCGGATTGATCGGAGCCGGCGGCCAGGGGATGGGCGATACGAGAGAGGCGTTGAAGATTCCCGGCATCGAGCTTGTCGCCGTCGCCGACCTTTATGACGGGCGGCTCGCTCGCGCAAAGGAAATCTGGGGCAATCAGCTTTTCACCACGCGCGACTATCGCGAAGTGCTCGCACGCCCCGACGTCGATGCCGTAATCATCGCGACTCCAGATCACTGGCACATGAGAATCTCAACCGATGCGATGAGCGCCGGCAAAGACGTTTATTGCGAGAAGCCGATGGTTCAGCAACTCGAGCAAGGTAAGCACGTCATCGATACGGCACAAAAGACTGGTCGCATCTTTCAAGTTGGAAGCCAGCGCGTCAGCTCGATCGTCTACAAGAAGGCCAAAGAGTTGCTCGCGTCCGGGGCTATCGGAGAGTTGAACATGGTCGAAGCGTGGTGGGACCGCAGCAGCGCGATCGGCGCGTGGCAGTATTCTATTCCGCCTGATGCTTCGCCTGAGACCGTCGATTGGGACCGCTTCATCGGCGAAGCGCCGAAGCGCCCGTTCGATGCGACGCGCTTTTTCAGATGGCGAAACTACCGCGACTACGGAACGGGTGTCGCGGGCGATTTGTTCGTTCACCTGTTTTCCGGTTTGCACTTCGTGGTTGGAAGCATCGGTCCGGTGCGAGTCATGTCAACGGGAGGATTGCGCTACTGGAAGGACGGACGCGATGTGCCCGACGTTATGCTCGGATTGTGCGACTACCCGAAGACCGCGACGACGCCTGCCTTCAATCTGGCTCTGAGAGTCAATTTCGCGGCGGGGTCGAGTGAGAGTTCCGGCTTTCGCTTCATCGGAAGCGAAGGCGTGATGACGCTCTCGGGTGTAGTGACTGTATCGAAGCGGCCTCGCGCAAAAGAGCCGGGCCTCACCATCGACACTTTTCCGAAGGCTACGCAGGAGGCCTTCTTGAAGGAGTATCGCGCGAAGTATCCCGAGAACAAACAGGACATCACCGATACGAGTCTGGACACCTACGCTCCGCCTTCGGGCTACAGCGATTCAGTCGATCATTTCAACGCGTTCTTTGAAGGCATGCGCACACGCAAGCCGGTTGTGGAGGATGCGGTGTTCGGCTTCCGCGCGGCTGGCGCAGCGCTGATGATGAATCGGAGCTACTTTGAGAATCAGGCTTACGGATGGAACGCCGAGACGATGACACTAATCAAAGAGCGGCCCGCTTAGCCCGTCAGATCGCGATGCTGCGACTGACCGGCGCGTTTATCTTTGAGCGGTCAATGATCATCTCGGGATGCTCGCGGCAAAAGCGCTCTGTGATCTGACAGTCCCAGCATACGGGAAAGTGTGTGAGCAGAAACTCGGGAACCTTCTCGGGTGGAATGTCGCGCCACTCAACCGTTACGCCGTCACGACTCAGCATTGCCGGCTTGTGATCACTCCAGTTGATTTCGCCAAACGCCTTTCCGCATGACGAGCAATGCTTGTCGGCGTACCAGCTCGTCAAGATGTTTCTAACCAGACAATCCGCCGGCGAGATCTCCACTTGCAGCAAGCATTCTTGTCCGCAGTCTTCGAGCTCGGGCCAACGAGAACACGATTTCAAACGAAGATCCGTATGACTCACCGCTGCGGTAAGAGCGGCGTGAGCCGCATCAACTTCTACCGCGGCAGGTTTGCGTGTCTCGGGGCAGGTGATGACTCGTTTGCCTCGGAACTTTAGAAACGTTCCAGCGAGCAACGGCACTACAAAATAGGCTGCGCCGAGTATCACCACAAGCAGGATGAGGGAGAGTTCGATGGACATGGTTCCTCCCTGATTTCAGGTGTCAGTGTAAGACCGGCTCGCTCCGGCGACTCTCGATCTTATCGATCGTCGAGCGCAGCCACGCCTTCAGATCCTCTTCTGTCTCGCGCTGATCTTCCTTCCACTCCAGATCGTCGATGGTCTCTCCGCGGGCGTTGAGCGGAATGTGGTGACAAGGCACAATGTCTGCGCGATGTTCCGCCGGAACAAAATCCATGAGCAGGCATTCGTCACACGAATGGGTCCTGTTTGGATCTGCAAAATTGAGGCAGCTCGTGGAATCCTGGAAGATTGAAGTCGGCTGCCAGGGCGTCCTGACCGAGCGACCGTATCCGCCTTTCTCGATGAAGTCGAGCTCGGCCTTCAGCACTTCGAGTGTGTCGCGTTTGTCTTGAGTCATCACTAAACCTCCCGGCCTTTTAGAGCGAGGGTCGGCGCTGGTAAAGCGGACCGGCTGCCTTGAAACTGGCTCCTGCAGCCTGTTTGGCGGCAGGAGCCGAAAGATACCACCAGCGAGGAGCCTGTCTCCAGAGCGCGGTCCAAGAAGCGCGATCAAGGAATGATGTGCGCTTCAGTGCTTCCGCCGAACTGGATTTCCTTGATCTCCGACACACCGTCTGGCGTCAATGGCGTAGCGATTATCTTGAAGCTGGTCGCTTTCGGACGCTGTACGGGCGTGCAGTGAAACGACACCACGAGCTTGCCGGCGCGGTCGTATACATAGGTGCAGTCCTCACCTTTCGCCATCCGGCCTTCGTCGTGGACGATCAGATATTCGCCTCGAAGAAAGACATTCATGAGCTTGACGGTCTGGTTGAACTGTACCGTCGCTCTCTCGTTTATTTTGGAATCGGTTTTGGCGTTAGCTGCGAAGGCCGCCAGCAACATCACCGCGAACAACATTGACCCTGCCAGAAGAAGTCTTTTCATGATTGCTCCACCTCCTGAATTTCGTGCCTCTTGAACTGCGCCCGTCTCGGTCGCTTGCGCCGCTGCCGGGCGATTTCGGTCATTAAAACCGTGTGTCCAATATAGCCGCTTAGTCGAGTTGAGGATATGATCGGCGTCACGTTACGCCGTGACGGCCGTCACAATTTGACCTGTAAATGCTTGAATTCAATTCAAAGAGCGATCGTGTATTGCTTCAAACCAGTGCGTTCTAACGGAACGGACGATAAGACGCCAGCATTTTCATGTAGTTCGCTCGTTCGAACGCCGCGGTCTCCACGACGTTTTGCTGGCTCATGCTTCCGATCATCTGTTTGACTGATGAGTACTCGTGTTCTTCCATCCACTGTTCCATCTCGACCAGAATCTCGCCGATTCGATTGATTCCGTTTTGCAGAAGCTCGGAAGCCATCATCGTTATCTTCGCGCCGGCCATCAGCGCTTTCAGCACATCCTGATAGCCGTGAATTCCACTGGTGATCGCGAAGTCAACATTGACCCGGCCGTATAACAAAGCCACCCAACACAGCGGCAACCTCAGCTCGTTGGAATTGCTGAGCACAAGGCGTGAAACCACCTCGAGTTTTTCAAGATCGAAATCGGGCTGATAAAACCGATTGAAAAGAACCAGACCGTCGACGCCTCCGTCAGCAAGCCGCTGCGCCATGTTCGCAGTCGAGCTGAAATAAGGGCTCAGTTTCATCGTGACCGGAATCTCTACTGCGTTCTTTACGTCGTGGAGAATATCTATGTGGATGTACTCGACTTCAGAGCCCATCAAGTAAGTGCTGGTCGGAATGTAATAGACATTCAGCTCCAGCGCGTCCGCGCCGGCTTCCTGAATGCCGAGCGCGTAATCAATCCAGCCTCCGGTTGACGTTCCATTGAGGCTGCCGATGATGGGAATATTGACTGCCTGCTTTGCGCGGCGAATCAACTCGAGATACTCTTCCGGTCCAACGTTGTAGCTCTGCATTTCCGGAAAGTAATTGAGAGACTCCGCATAACTGTCCGTACCGTGGCTGAGATAATAATCCAGATAAAAACTTTCAGTGGTGATCTGCTCTTCGAACAGCGAATACATAACGACTGCGGCGGCGCCCGCATCCTCGAGGCGGCGAATGCTATCGATGCTGTGCGAAAGCGGCGACGATGAAGGCACAAGCGGATTCTTGAGCGTCAGCCCCAGGTATTCGGTTTCCGTATTCATCGGATTTCCTCCGCGTGATGCAGTGAAACGTGATCGGTGAAGCGTGATCCGTGATGCGTGATCCGTGAAACTGAGACGTGAAAAGTGATGCGTGAAGCGTGACCAGACAGCTGGAATCGGGTGCCGAGTCACGGATCACGTTTCACGGATCACGTTTCACGTTTCATTCCTCACGCCTGCATCTCGGAAAGCTGCTTGTAGTAGCTCCAGCGTTTGTGTACTCCTTGTTGCGCCTGTTCGAGCAACCGCTGCGCGGCCGGCGGGTCGCTCTGCTGAAGAATGCGAAAGCGACCTTCGGTGTAAATGTAGTCTTTGAGCGGCAGCGCCGGCTGTTTTGAATCAAGTTGAAACGGATTCTTGCCTTCAGACGAGAGCCGCGGATCGTATCGGTAGAGCGGCCAATAGCCTGAATCGACCGCCATCTTCTGTTGATTCATCCCCTTCGACATGTCTATGCCGTGAGCGATGCAATGACTGTAGGCGATGATCAACGAAGGGCCGTCGTGACACTCGGCTTCGATGAACGCCTTCAGCGTTTGAGCATCGTTGGCTCCCATTGCGACTTGCGCGACATAAACATTTTCGTAGCGCATCGCCATTAAGCCGAGGTCTTTTTTCGCGGTCGGTTTTCCGCCGGCGGCGTACTTCGCGACCGCGCCCATCGGCGTCGCCTTCGAAGCTTGCCCGCCGGTGTTTGAATAGACTTCAGTGTCCAGCACCAACACGTTGACGTTCTGACCGCTCGCCAAGACGTGATCGAGCCCGCCGTAGCCTATGTCGTAGGCCCATCCGTCTCCGCCGATGATCCAAACGCTTCTGGGAATCAGGGCTTCGCAAACGCTCAGCAGGTCGCGCGCCTCCTGGACTTGCACGTCGCGTAACTTCGCTTTGAGCGCCGCGATGCATTCTCGCTGGATGTTGATGCCTTCAGCCGTCGATTGATCGGTGTCGAGCAGGCATTCAGTCAGCGGTCCGCCGATCAATGAATGAAGACGCTCGATAAGCTGGCGCGCGTAGGAGTTCTGTTGATCTAGAGCCAATCGCATTCCGAGCCCGAACTCGGCGTTGTCTTCGAACAACGAATTGCTCCACGCCGGTCCGCGGCCTTCCTTGTTCGTTGTGTAAGGTGTCGTCGGTAGATTGCCGCCGTAGATGCTCGAGCATCCGGTCGCGTTAGCGATGACCGCGCGGTCACCGAATAGCTGCGTGACCAGTTTGATGTAAGGCGTTTCTCCGCAGCCCGAACACGCTCCGGAGAATTCAAACAGCGGCTGAAGAAGTTGCACGTTTTTGATCGTGTTGTAGCGCAATGCTCCATCGCTCGACTTCTCGGGCAGCGTGAGGAAGAAGTCCCAGTTCACGCGCTCGCTTTCTCGAAGCGGCTCTTGCGGTTTCATGTTGAGCGCCTTGCGAGACACGTTGCTCTTGTCTTTCGCCGGACAAACTTCGACGCACAACCGGCAGCCGGTGCAGTCTTCGACCGCAACCTGGATCGTATAAGCCTGGTCGGTGAGCTCGCGCCACTTCGCCGGCATATGCTTGAAGTCGGAAGGCGCGCTTTCGGTAAGCTTCTGATTGAAGACCTTCGCGCGAATTGTCGAGTGCGGACAAACGAGGATGCACTTCCCGCACTGAATGCAGAGTTCGCTCTCCCACACCGGAACGTCGAGAGCGATGTTGCGTTTCTCCCACTGCGCCGTCCCTACAGGATAAGTTCCATCGGCGGGAAACGCGCTGACCGGAAGACTGTCGCCTCGCCCGGCGATCATCGAAGCCGTCACTTTCCTGACGAACTCCGGAGCTCGAGATGGAACAATTGGGGAAAGGTCAAATTCGCTCGTGACCCTCTCGGGAATTTCTACGTGATGCAGGTTTTCGATCGTTGCGTCGACCGCTTTGTAGTTCTGTTTTACAACCGCTTCACCTCGATTGCCGTAGGTCTTCTTGATCGAGTCTTTGATTTTTTGAATCGCTTCCTCGCGCGGAAGAACTCCGCTGATGGCGAAGAAACAGGTCTGCATGATTGTGTTGATTCGCACGCCCATGCCTGTCTGGCGCGCGACTTCGTATGCGTTGATGGCAAAGAGCGATAGCTTCTTGTCGATTATCTGTTTTTGAACCGAACGCGGCAGCCGGTCCCAAAGCTCGCCAGCCGGATACGGGCTGTTGATCAACAAGGTCGCGCCTTGGGCAGCCGTTTCAAGAACGTCGTAGCGCTCCACGAAGTTGAATTGGTGAACTGCCACGAAGTTAGCGCGCTCGATAAGGTATGTGCTTTTGATGGGGCGAGGCCCGAATCTCAAATGTGAAACAGTAACCGCGCCTGACTTTTTCGAGTCGTAAACAAAATAGCCTTGCGCGTAATTGGATGTCTGTTCGCCGATGATCTTTATCGAGTTCTTGTTTGCGCTTACAGTTCCGTCGGAACCAAGCCCCCAAAACACTGCGCGCACTTCATCATCGGGCTCGGTGCTGAAACTCGCGTCACACTGTAAACTGCTGAAGCTGACATCATCGACGATGCCAACTGTAAAATGATTTCTCGGCTGCGGCCTTTTCAGTTCATCGAAGACGGCTTTGACCATTGCCGGAGTGAATTCTTTCGACGCCAGTCCGTAGCGGCCGCCTACGATGCGAGGCAAGTGTTCAAACCGAGAGTCGCCGTTCATCAAGCTTTCTGATATGGCAGTGACAACATCCTGATACAGCGGCTCGCCTCCAGCGCCGGGCTCTTTAGTTCGATCGAGCACGGCGATTTTATCGACAGTCGGCGGCAACGCGGACAAAAGATGCTTCGCTGAGAACGGACGATAGAGTCTGACTTTTGTGAGTCCGATTTTTTCTCCGCGGTCGTTGAGCGCCCGCACTGTCTCTTCCGCCGTCTCGCAACCCGACCCCATCATCACAACGACTCGCTCAGCGTCCGCGGCTCCGAAGTAGTCGAACAACCGATAGCGTCTTCCTACAAGCTCGGCAAACTCGTCCATTACGCTTTGAACTATTTCTGGAGTTTCCTGATAAAAAAGGTTCACACGCTCACGGGATTGGAAGAAGACGTCGGGATTCTGCGCGGTGCCTCGAATCACGGGACGCTCAGGTGTCAGCGCGCGAGCGCGATGCTGACTGACAAGCTCGCAATCGATCATCTTCCGAATGTCATCTTCTGAAAGCTTTTCGATCTTCATCACCTCGTGCGAAGTCCGAAAGCCGTCAAAGACGTGAAGAAAAGGAACGCGCGACTGCAGAGTGGTCGCTTGAGTTATCAGCGCGAAATCCATGACCTCTTGTACCGAGTTGGCAAATAACATCGCCCATCCGGTCGAGCGCGTAGTCATCACATCGCTGTGATCTCCAAAGATCGATAACGCGTGTGCTGCAACAGAACGGGCTGCGATGTGAAAGACCGTGCTCGTGAGCTCGCCTGCGATCTTGAACATATTGGGAATCATCAACAGCAAGCCCTGACTCGCGGTGAAGGTGGTGGTCAGCGCTCCGCTCTGAAGCGTTCCGTGCACAGCGCCGGCAGCGCCCGCTTCCGATTGCATCTCGCGCACGACCGGCGTCATGCCCCAAATATTCTTATCGTGTGACGTCGCCCAGGCATCGGCGAATTCACCCATCGGCGACGACGGCGTGATGGGATAAATTGCGATTACCTCATTTGTTTTGAATGCCACATAGGCGGCCGCCTCGTTTCCGTCAATAGTGACTTGCTCGCGTTGCATGGAATATCCCCCAATTCTCACTGCGGTGGTGCTGTTATGAGAATGGTGTGCCGCGGCGGGATTGAATCGGTCAGTGGGCTGCGTTTCTCAGGACGCGGCTTACGGCGGTATTACATTTAGCGGTCGTTCTGAGGGCCGTCCACCCGTTCTTGTTCGTGATTCGAGGGTTTGCACCGTGCGCGAGCAGAATCCTGACAACGTCAAGGCGGCCTTTTGCTCCCGCTTCCATCAGCGCGGTCCACCCGTCATCGTCCTGGGCGTTCACATCGGCCCCGCGATCGAGGAGCTCGCGGATTGTTTCGAGCTGACCGCCGAAGACAGCTTCCATTAAAGCCGTGCGGCCGCTGTCGTCGACAGCGTTAACGCTAGCGCCGTGGCTAAGAAAAGCGCGCACTGCTTCTACATCTCCGATCAAGGAGGCTCTCAACAAGCCAGCGGATATTTCATCGCAACCAGTATTGAGATTCGTAAGCTCGAGCGACCATTTGATCGCCTCAGCGTGCGCTGTTCCTATGACGTAAGCCACGAGTCTCGCCGTCCTTCCGCGGTGCAAGTATAGTCCAGCTCAGAATAGCGGGTGTGACGCATCAACACGAAGCGGCTGATGCTCGACTTACTTTGCCTTAAGTGGTGGCAACGGGGATATGATCGCGATCACTGCAGGACGTGACCGCCGTCACAATATCTGCGGGATTTGACGATGCGCCTTGCGATAACTACGAACTGACCAGGTCCATCAGCATTGCTTTGTTTCGAACGATCAGTGTTGAGCCTTTGATATCGATCAGTTGCTTGACCTTGAAGTGCCCAAGCAGTCGGGTGACCGTTTCGCGTGATGAGCCGATGAGCTGCGCAATCTCTTCGTGAGTGAGGGTCATCTTGAGACTGATGCCCTTCTCCGTTTCGCTGCCGCTTCTGGCGCACCATTCAAGCATTAGCTTCGCGAGTTTCTCGCTGGCCGAATGTGACAAGCCAAGCGAGCGAACCTGATCGAAAGCGCTGTGGTAGTTGTTGCTCAAGTGTTCGGCCACGCGAAGACAAGCTTTTCCGTTTTCTTTGAGGAATCGAAGGAAGTCTTCGCGACGAATGAAGTTCACCTGACTGGGCACGAGAGTTTCAGCGGTGACCATGTAGGGCGCGCCCGACACGGCGGCGCTGAGGCCGAGAACCTCTCCGCTCTCTGCTATTCTGGTTATCAAGGCCTTGCCGTCCATCGAACAGGTCGTCAGCTTGACTCGCCCGCTGCAGAGCATGAACACTCCGCGCGGCGACTGGCCCTCTACAAACAAGACGGCCCCTTTCGGAAAGACTGTAGCGTACTTGAGCGCTTCGAATGATTTCAGCAAATCGGTATCAAAGCTACAAAAATGATCGGCGGAGCGCACCTTACACTCAACGCAACTATCATTGACCTCCAGACCATACGGCGAGTGCATACGACTCCCCCTTTTTGGACTGCCGGCGTCGAAGAGCCTTAGCTTGGCCTGACAGCCCTAACGAAAATACCTGCGATGAGCAACAGAGGTGCCGCAACAAAAAAGGCAGGAAGTAGAGGGTATTGATAGGACTGAAATCAAAGCTAGCGCAAAGTTCCCCAAGTCGTGCGGGAAAGCGCCCAAGTCAAAGCGACGGAGCTGACGACTGCCTGTCGCGCGAGAAGGTGGGACTCACGCGACAGGCTCACCCCTCTTCGGGCGGGTCAGGAAAATATTCTCGAGAGATTCAACGGAGAGCCGCCCACATAAGTGCGGCTCTCCGCGTCTCGCACCGCGCTCCCCGCTTGACGCGCGGCACTCGATTCAAAACCAAATCCCAGTCACGGAACGCGATGACCTTCACTTGTGCCGGCGAACTGGATTTCTCGCAGCTCGACTTCACCATTCCGACCCATCTGAACGGTCGTTATCAACTGCCTGGCTTTCGCTCTAGTGATCGGTTGACAGTGGAACGAGGTCACAAGTTTGTCGGGCAACACCTCAGGCTTACCCGCCTGGTTTTCGCTGTACTCATAAATGTAGAAGCAGGGCTCTCCGCTTGCCATCTTTTCGTCATCGTGGACGAAAATGTACTTTCCCAGAAGGGCGGTCTTCATTAGCATCGTCTTCTCGGGAATATCGACTACCGCCATCTCCTTGCCGGGCGGCGCTGCCAACGCGATTGCACTGTTTCCAATTACAATCGCGCAGAGAATCGAAATCATCAGCAAGAGTTTCATTATAACCTCCCGGGCCGCTTTAATCCGCAGCCTTTAAGACCCGCGACAACATTTGCGAGTCAGGTCTTGTTGTCGCGAGCAGTCTAACCGGTAAGTGAGTTCAGAAACTATGACTCTAGTCACGGTTCCCGGTGACGGCCGTCACTGTAGAGGAGCGGCGTCATAAGCCGGTGTTGTGTAGACTTGGTCGAACTTGCCGAACTGATGAAGGGTCATCTAATATAACGAATTCGAAGCCGCGTGATTTTTTCGATACTGAGGATCATGTGTGTGGTCGCGGCTGATTGATCTTTCGACTCGTTCGTCTAGGGGCCTAGGACACCGCCCTTTCACGGCGGTAACACGGGTTCAAATCCCGTACGAGTCACCACTCATTTTAGCGGGAGTCAGACGCGCTCAGAGCGAGGTCATTGGTCCGGTGCGTCCTGGTAAGTAATTGCGCCAAAGTACTCACGGGCGGGCAGGATATAGGGACTTATTGTGATGGCCGACACGGCTATTTGTGATACTAGTAATAGTGCCGGCGGTCATTAGCTGTTAGACTCGGCAATACAATGACACACTTATTGATTCGGTCCTTTCTTTTGAGTGGACATCGAGTGCTATTCCAGCGGCGCCGGGTTACTTTTTTGCTGGCTGATGTAGCGCTCGCTGCTCTCCTACTCCTTAGTCCGTCCATTAGCCACGTGCAAGCAACCGCTGGTGATCTCGATCCAATGTTCGGCGTTGGCGGTAAGGTTGTGACTACAACACACGGGCTGATTTACGACCTCGCCGTCCAGCAAGACGACAAGATTGTTGCCGTAGGGCCTGCGTCTGGCGGCTATGCTCTTATCCGTTTCAATCCCGACGGTAGCCTCGATTCAACTTTTGGCAACGCAGGCCACGCCATAAATGATTTCTCCCCTCCCACTCTAAGCTTGCCTACGCAACTCGCGTTACAGAAGGATGGCAAGATAGTTATCGCCGGCTGGGGAAGCGGAGGAACTTTTTCCATAGAGTTTGCCTTGGCAAGATATAACTCTAATGGCACCCTGGATCAGACCTTCGGAACGGGCGGCAAGGTTGTAACCGGATTTTTCGGTTTTCAGGACGAGATATATGGAATCGCTATACAGCCCGACGGCAAGATCGTCGCAGCAGGACGCGCGGGCAAAGTTGGAGTTGGCTTCCTGTTCGCTGTGGCCAGATACAACAGCAATGGCTCTTTAGATACTTCCTTCGCCGACGGCGGAAAGTTCACTTACAATTTCTCAGACCCAAGGGCCTACGATGTTGCCATCCAATCAGCCTCTGAAGTTGCCATTCAAATTGACGGTAAGATCGTCGTTGTCGGCACAACGCTTGCCTTCCCGACTTTTTACGATTTCGTAACGGTGCGCCTGAATACAGACGGCACTTTCGACCGTAGCTTTGCTGGATCGGGCTATACCCTGACCGACTTTGCTTACAGTACCGATAACGCCAATACTCTCATCATCCAACCAGACGGTAAGATCATCGTCGGTGGGTCTACGTTTTTCCATTCCTTGCAGTCCGATTTTGCTCTTGTGCGCTTCAACAACGATGGCACGCTTGATTCGACCTTTGGGACCTTCGGAAAGGTCTATACAGATTTTGCCGGTTATTATGATGTCGCTTACTCTGTTGCTCTCCTGAGGGATGGAAGAATTGTACTTGCCGGCGAGACATATAATCCTGTAACCGGCTACGACTTTGCGATTTGCCTGTACAACAAAGACGGTAGCCTCGACACAGGCTTCGGAAACGGAGGGAAGGTGCAGACTGATTTCTTCGGCAAATGGGACATCGCCGTGAGCGTTGCCGTTCAGCAAGACGGCAAGATCGTCGCTGGAGGGTTGGCTTCCTCATATCAGATCGATCAGGGGGATTTTGCCCTTGCTCGCTACAACGTAGATACTTTTGACATCTGCATCCAGGACGATGGCGGCGCCGGCGTATTCAGGATCAATTCAATTACAGGTGAGTATCAGTTCAGTAATTGTTCAGGCCTCACTCTTGGTGGAACGGGCGTCTTGACCAAGAGAGGCAGCACAATAACCTTGCAACAGTACTCCGGCGACCGCAGATTGTTAGTGAGGATCGACGGAGCCGTGAATAAAGCCACAGCGTACATTCAGGCGCAGGGAATGACTTTCACTATTACCGACCGGAACATCGCCGACGACACTTGTGCGTGTGCCGCACATTAATTTCGCTACGGCAACCTCAGGTTGCAGCCCTGAGAGTCGGTTACTCGTCCTCTTGTCCAGCTAAAGTCCAAAGTGAGTTGGCAGTTCAATGCTGTACCACGCTTGCTTCACATAAAGAATTGGAACTAACTTTGCACCTTCGGATTTGAACTAATATCCGCTTAAGAAGTGAACAGGAGCAACGATGCTAAGAAGAATAATTATGAATGCGCTGTCGATATCCATCGCCGCCATTTTGCTTTCCATATCAAGCTTTGCTCAGGAGCCGCTAAGACAGGACGTTCCGCCCAAGCCGCGTCCATCGCGGGCGGCTCAGAAGCCTGCCCTTGGAGAGATCGTTGAAAAGCCCGACGCAGCAAGCGAGTCTAACGAGGCGCTGCGGCGAACCTTGAACGAGCTCTCAACTCAAATCAACTCGCTCGGCGAAGAGCTTCGAGCGTTCGCGCGCGAGACTCAACATACATCTGCCTTGATGGAACTCTTACTCAGCGAAGATCGGCTCTCGAAGTTGGAGGACAAAATTCAGGAGGCTTCCGATCGCAAGGCTCAGCTCGATGCGCGCGAGCAGGAAATCAACCGCCGAATGCGAAACATTCCGAACGAGCTGGTGTTACGCGGCGGTTTGCGACGTGACGAAGCCGAGGCAGCGATCCGCGCCGACCTTCAACGTGCGCTTGAAGACACGCACTCGCAGCAAGCTGCTGCTCAACAGCGCCTTGCGGAGTTGAACGATCAGGCTACGCGCTTTCGGGCTCGAGTTGAAACATTGAGAAAGAAGCTTGAACTTTTGGACGACAAGAGCGTCAAAGAAGACAAATGATCGAACCTGCCTGTTCTCCTGAACAAAAAACATTAGCCGCCGACAACTCAAAAGTCATCGGCGGCTTGATAGGTTCTTTGTGCAGAGCCACGCCCCCTTGTGCCTCTGCATTTTCGAACTGTGTACTGTCTGTAGCTTCTCGAAGTATTGCCTGGCTTCGCTGGCCAGAGCGGCTGCTCGCCACTCGTGACTATGCTTTGAATGGAAGGCAGGGCCCCCATCCTCCCTTCCATCCTCAGCCTTAGTTCTGCATCCCGCAGTTTGCTCTGAGCAGAAGAGGTTTCTAAATCCAACAGCGAAAGTGACAGAACCGTGGCTTGTTTTTGCAATGATCGTGCCCCAAGCCGGAGCGCCGATTCGTAAAGACTCGTACATCCTTTTCAATTTCCCGATTAACATCAGTCTGTTGAGAAACAACTTTGATTGTCGAATGAATTCGCGCAAGAGGAGTTGCCGAATTTTGGCAGTCGTCGATTACAAATTTCGTCATCTCGCCTCGGGAGTTATGCCCCAAAGCTGCGGCGATAACAAACAGCCTGTTAAAAAGTGTTGACGCTTTGTGCCGCTAGTCACGAGATTTGGTATTTCACAACTGACAATTGGCGGCCAATGACGGTCGCTCGCAGCCTCTGGTTGCGGCGGCCTGCGCTAATCCGGATAATGAGCGCTCGACCTTTCACCATAAAGCGAGGACCGGATGAGTTCAGAAGTAGATCGCTTCATCAGAAACTGGAATCGCATTCACAAGGAGACTTCGCGGATCATTAGATCCGCGCCCGACGATAAGCTCGACTGGCGGCCCAAAGATGGCATGTTCACTTTGCGAGAGCTGATCGGTCATCTGCCTGAAGCTGAACTTGGTCTCGTTCGCGCGGCATTACAAGGTCAGACCGGGCAAATCAGGTTGGACACTTCGAACAAAGCAGCAGGTGAAATCGCTGATCTGTTCGATCGCCAACATGATGACCTTGCCGCCGAGGTTTCACAGCTCACCGAGAGTCAGTTGGGTGAGGAAGTCGAATTTCACGGAAGGCAAGTGCGCCGTGCTGTGTTGCTTAAGGCAATGACCGAGCACGAGATTCATCACCGCGGCCAGTTGTACGTTTACTACCGGCTTGCGGGAGTAGAGCCTTCGAAACCGCATGAATAAGAAACAGAAAAAGCGGATTCGTAGTGACAAGCAGAAGATTTCAGCTCAACGCGTGACTTCAACACCGGCCGCGCGATTCGAAAAAACTTTCGAGAGGATCTATCGGCTGGTATTGCGAATTCCTCGAGGGCGCGTGATGACCTACGGACAAATCGCGAATCTGCTCGAGGGACAATACAGCGCAAGGCTCGTTGGATGGGCTATGCACGCAACTCCGCACGACGAACGAAATATCCCCTGGCATCGCGTGATTAATTCGCGAGGCTCGATTTCGACCGGCCGAATCATCCTTCACGAACCGGATCTTCAGCGGTTGATGCTTGAAGCGGAAGGCGTAGCCTTTGACGAGCGTGGTCATTGCGATCTCTCCGCTTATCAGTGGTCGCCGAGGCAACGAGCTGCGAAAGCTAAACTCAAATCTTTGCATCAAGCCGGACTCGGAAAGGCAATCAAGATCGAAAAGAACAAGGGCAAAGCCCGAATGAACAAGAAAAGAAATTGATTGAGAGAAGACTAAGCTGATGGAAATGACTGAGGAACGACTGCGATTAATAAAAGAGAAATTCGAAAGCAATCACTTCCCGCGCTCGCTTGGAATCGAGCTTGACCTAATAGAGCACGGTCGAGCACGCTTGAGCCTCGAGGTCAAGCAGAAGCATCTGCAGCTTGCAGGCATCATGCATGGAGGCGCCATCGCCACATTGATCGACACCGCCGTGGCATTCGCAATAGTCGGAGCCTCCGAGCCGAACGCTCGTTTCACTACCATCGAGATGAAGGTCAACTACCTGAGCGCGATTCGCGAGGGCCGAATCATCGCAGATGCGAAACTCATTCGAGACGGACGCCGAATTGTCGTCGCGGATTGCGATGTAATGGACTCGAATGGCCGGCTCGCTGCGAAGGGGCTCCTCACCTATATGCGCCTCGACGAAAGGTAGCCACAATCAACCTGATCTTCGCTCGTCGTTTTGCGCACGCCCCGGGTGCTGTCCCGTGTGCTTTCAAGCCGGGAACACGATAGCTACAATAGTCGAGTGGCGGGTGCGCTGCGGCCCGCTAAACTTTTATGACTCCGCTTCAAAAACTTCTGAGCTACTTCGCCCGCTACAAGCGCACAATGGTGATTGGAGTAGCGTGCGTTTTCATGACTAATCTGGTCAGGCTGACAGCGCCGGTTGTGCTTCGACACGCGGTTGACGATCTGACCACGCAAATCTCTCAATCGAAACTCCTCGAGTATGCGGGCATCCTGATTTCAATCGCCCTCATTCAAGGAGTTTTTCTTTTTACACAGCGGCGTCTGCTGATCAATATGTCGCGACATATCGAATACGATTTGAGGAATGATTTCTACGAACATCTCCAGAAGCTTCCTTTCGAGTTTTATCAAACACATCGCACCGGCGATCTGATGGCGCGCGCGACAAACGACCTGTCCGCTGTGAGGATGATTGTCGGACCCGCGTTGATGTATTCAATGAACACGGTATTCGCGATGGCGCTAATCATACCGCTGATGGGAGCGATAAGTTGGCGGCTCACGTTGCTCGCGTTCCTGTCGATGCCGCTTGTCGCCGTTGCTACCAATTACTTTTCCAAGCGAATCCACGATCGGTTCGAAAAAGTCCAGGAGTACTTCGGCACCGTTTCAAACCGCGCGCAAGAGTCTCTCGCGGGAGTGCGCGTCATCCGCGCATACACGCAGGAAGACGCACAGGTAGAAAGCTTCAGGCTCGTGAACCGCGAGTTCGTCAATCGCAATCTCAAACTCATAAAGCTGTCAGGCATTTTTCATCCAATCCTTCAGTTTTTCATCGGGCTCGGCTTCATCGCGGTGCTCTGGTTTGGAGGAAGCCTCGTAATAAGCGGTGCGATCAGCATCGGCCAGTTCGTTCAATTTACGTTGCTTCTCGGATACCTCGTGTGGCCGATGATCGCGCTTGGCTGGGTGATCAATATTTTTCAAAGAGGCATGGCCTCGATGGGACGAATGCATCTTATCATGTCGATTGAACCCGCGATCCGGGATACAAATGAAACCACGGACATAGTATCGCTTGATGGCGAAATTGAGTTTCGCGATTTGACTTTCACCTACAGCGAGACTCGCGAGCCGGCTCTCAAGAATATCAATCTTCACATCGAGCCCGGCCAGACGGTCGCGTTTGTGGGCGCGGTCGGATCGGGAAAATCGACGCTGATGAATCTGGTCACTCGATTGCTGGACGCCGAACCGGGACAGGTCTTGATAGACGGGCAGCCGATTCGCCGAATACCACTCGGCGTGTTGCGAGCATCGATCGGTTACGTTCCGCAGGAGACTTTTTTGTTCAGCGAAACTATTGCCGGAAACATCGCATTCGGAGTGGAGAGCGCAACGAAGGAAGAGATCGAGCGCGCGGCTGATGAAGCCGGAATCGCTGAAGACATACTCGAGTTCCCGGATGCATTCCAGACGCTGGTGGGCGAGCGCGGCATCACGCTTTCAGGCGGGCAGAAGCAGCGAACTGCAATCGCGAGGGCGCTCATTCGTCGCCCGCGGATTCTGATTCTCGATGACGCACTGTCGTCCGTTGATACTTACACTGAGGAAAGGATTCTGACCCATCTTCGACAGATTATGCGCGGCCGCACGAGTCTGATCGTTTCACATCGAGTCTCAACGGTGAAGGACGCGGACTTGATAGTGGTGCTCGAAGATGGCGAAATCGCCGAGCGCGGCACGCACGAGACGCTGATCACTCGCGGCGGCTTGTATGCGGAATTGTACGAGAAGCAATTGCTCGAAGAAGAATTGGCTGCGAGTTAGGTTCGGGGGTTGAAGCCTTATGGGTACGTTTTACATCCGGTGCAAGGTTGAAAACATCACCGATCGAGATCGAGGTGCCGTTGTACCAAAACTCCTGGTGGATACCGGGAGCGATTACACCTGGATTCCGTCAGCCACCCTGGAAAAACTCGGTGTCGATAGGGAGAAGAAGGACCTGCCGTTCGTGATGGCGAACGGCCAGCAAATAACACGCAGCGTCGGCTTCGCGATAATTCGCTTCGACCAGTTCTTCACAGTAGACGAAGTTGTCTTCGCCGAAAAGGGCGACCTTGCGATTCTAGGCGCTCGAACGCTTGAAGGTCTGAACCTCGCGGTAGATTCAAAGCGCAAACGTCTCGTCGCAGCGGGTCCTCATCTTGCGGCTCGCATTCGAAAGCATGTGAACCTTTGAGAGCTGGAGCAACAAATGACCTATGAAGAAATGCAAAGCACGATGGAATTCATCCTTGAACAGCAAGCGCAGTACGCAGCTCGAATCCAGCGCGATGAGTCGCGATTAACAAGACTTGAAGACGCGTTTGTGACGCTGGTGCAAATGGCTAAGCTCACCGACGACCGCATAGACGGTCTCTTAGAAAGCTCAAGACTCCTGGCACAAGGTCAGTCGCAAAATGACGTCAGGCTGGCTCAATTGACTGAGAAGATGACTGAACTGGCTCAAACTCAGGCACATTCGGATGATCGCTTAAGTGCTCTGATCAATGTCGTAGATCGCTACATCACCAGGGGCGGCAACGGAAACACCGGAAAGTAACGCAAGCATAATGGCTGATCATCACGAAGAAGAAGTACTCGGGAAAGCTTACGACGCGCGGCTGATGAAGCGGCTGCTCACTTATCTGTGGCCGTATAAGTGGCACGCGTTGACTTCGCTTGTGTTGACAATCCTCAGCGCGCCGCTCGTTCTCGCCGGGCCGCCGCTCACGAAAGCGGCGATTGATTTGTTTCTGGCGCCCGATCCATCGCAACCTGTTTCAGGCTTCGCGCTCCTGCTAAAACATCTCGCCGAGCGATTCGGATTCGGCGGCAGCGCATATCAAGGAATCGCATTCATAGCGATCATATTTGTGCTCGCCAATCTAGCCGCGTTCGCGGTCCAATACGGGCAAGCCATCGTGATGCAAGCGATGGGTCAGTACATAATGTATGACCTTCGCAAACAAATCTTCGCGCATCTGCAGCGGCTCGCGATTCAGTTCTACGATCACAACCCGGTTGGCAGGCTGATGACCCGGCTTACAACCGATGTCGACGCGCTCAACGAAATGTTCACCGCGGGGGTGATCGCGATCTTCGGCGATGTAGCGATGATCTTCTACATAGTCATCTGGATGTTCCGGGTTAACTGGCAGCTCGCGCTTGTTTCATTTGCGATTCTTCCGTTGCTTGCTGTGTTGACTACATGGTTCAGACTGGGAGCGCGGTCGTCGTTTCGCGAAGTCCGCGTTCGCATCGCTCGCATCAACGCGTTTCTGCAGGAACACATCACGGGGATGCCCGTGGTTCAGTTGTTCAACCGGGAAGAAAAGGAGATGCGAGAGTTCGAGCGTATCAATCACGCGCATCGCAAAGCGAACATCGATACGATCTTCTACTACGCGGTCTTTTATCCGGCTGTCGAAATCATCGGCTCACTCGGAATCGGATTGATTATCTGGTATGGCGGCGGTCAGGTAGTTCGAGGCATCGCGACTATCGGAACGCTCGTGGCTTTCATACAACTCGCGCGGTCGTTCTACGAGCCGATCTCCGACATCAGCGAGAAGTACAACATCCTGCAATCGGCGATGGCATCCTCGGAGCGCATCTTCAAGCTGCTCGACGAGCCGGTAACGATAGCTTCTCCAGACAAGCCGGTTCGTATCAGCCGCGCGCGCGGTCAGATAGAATTTCGCAACGTATGGTTCGCTTACAAGGACGACGATTGGATTCTCAAAGACGTTTCGTTCACAGTCGATTCCGGCGAGCGAGTTGCAATCGTAGGTCACACCGGAGCCGGCAAGACTACGATCACCAGTCTTCTAATGAGGTTCTACGATATTCAGCGCGGACAGATTCTGCTGGATGGAATCGACATTCGCGAGCTGGATTTGGAAGAGCTTCGAGCTAACTTCAGCATAGTCCTACAAGATGTCTTTTTGTTTTCCGGCGACATAGCTACGAATATCCGGCTTGGCAACAGCTCGATAACCGACGACGCATTGCGCGATGCCGCCGCGCAGGTTCACGCCGACAGCTTCATTCAAAGACTGCCCGAAGGATACTCGAGCGAGCTGCGCGAACGAGGCGCCGGCCTCTCGGTAGGTCAGAAACAACTGATAAGCTTTGCGCGCGCTTTAGCGTTTGATCCTCGAGTGCTGATCCTCGATGAAGCAACCAGCTCGATAGACACCGAGACCGAGCTTTTGATTCGAGACGCAGTCGAGCGCTTGATGGAAGGCCGTACGTCGCTTGTGATCGCGCATCGGCTTTCGACCATTCAATCTGTCGATAAGATTATCGTGATGCACAAAGGCGAGATTCGTGAAACGGGCAGGCATCAGGAATTGCTTGCGGAGCGCGGTCTGTACTGGCGGCTTTATCAGTTGCAGTTTTATCAGGATTACAAACGGACTTTCGCCGAAAGTATTGCGGATGATTAAACCGCGTGGTTGTCATGGGCACTCCGCTTCGAGCGTGTGCGCACACGGCGTATAATGCCGGTGGAGGAGCGATGAAACAACTCGAATCGAGTCTACAGCCGGATCCTGTGATCGAGGCATACAAGAAAGACGTCGACCGCACTCTTATTCGTGAACATCTTCGGCTGACTGTCGAGCAACGGTTTGAAGAGCTAATGCGGCTGCAGGAGTTCGCCGAGGAGCTCCAGCGCGCGGGCAAAAACGCCAAGCAGCGACTATGAGTAATTTCCGGGAACTGGTCCGTCGACTTGCGCAAACAGGCGTCCAATTCATAGTAGTTGGCGGAGCAGCGGCTACAGCGCACGGCGCTGCCCGGCTGACCACCGACCTGGATATCGTCTACCGGCGCGACCGGCCGAACATCGAGCGAATCGCAGCTGCGCTTGCGCCTTATGGTCCGTACCTACGGGGCGCACCACCTGGGTTGCCCTTCACTCTTGATGGAGCGACGATTGACCGTGGGTTGAATTTCACGCTCACAACCTCGCTGGGCGACCTCGACCTCCTTGGTGAAATAGTTGGCGGTGGAACTTACGAGGAGCTGTTGAGCGACACTGTTCGGATTGAGATTTTTGGCGTCGAGTGCCTGTGTCTCGGATTGGAGCGATTGATTTATGTCAAACGGGCCGCCGGCAGGCCAAAAGACTTTGAGGCCATCGCTGAATTGGAAGCAATCCTCGAGGAGCAGGCCTGCGCGAATAACTAGTCACAGTTATTGAGTAAGTCAATTCATCAAGCTCAAGCAAGCGCAGCGTCCTTGATTTTTCCAATTCACCGCGCGACAACCCACTTATAGCCAAGACTTCTTTGCAAGGCTCAAGGGGAGAAAAAAGTGCATTGCAACCGGAGGCAATTCCTCTCGACCGCCGCGAGTCTAGCCCTCTACTATGGCGTGATGCCGTCGTTCGGAGCGGGTCAGGAAAACAAGCGCACGCGGCTCATTCTGCTTGGCACTAAAGGCGGGCCAAGAGTCAGCGAAGATCGCAAGAATCCTTCGACGGTGCTCCTGATCAACGGCACACCTTATCTCGTTGACTGCGGATATGGAGCCTCGCGCCAACTCCTCGCGGCGGGCGTGCCGATTGAAAAGCTGCGATATATCTTCATCACTCATCACCACTCGGATCACAATCTGGAATATGGCGCTCTTCTGAATAACGCATGGGCTACCGGTTCTCCTATGCGAGTCGATGCCTACGGTCCGCCGGGACTGGAGAAGATGACTCATGATTTCTTCGAGTATCTGAAATTCGACATCGAGACTCGAATTGTTGACGAAGGCAGACCGGATTTGCGAAAGCCGGTGGTCGCTCACGAATTCGACAAGCCGGGCGTCGTGTTACAAAACGATGATGTGAAGGTTAGCTCGTGCCTGGTACGGCATCCGCCTATCAAGCAAGCATACGCGTATCGGTTCGACGCTAGAGATCGCTCGATAGTCATATCCGGCGACACGGCTTATTCGCCTGAACTGGCGATCTTCGCCAAGGGAGCCGACGTGCTGGTTCACGAAGTGATGTATCTACCTGGCATCGAAGCTCTGCTCAAACGCGTGCCGACTGCGAGCCGCCTCCGCGAGCATCTGCTTGCGGCCCATACAGTCCCTGAAGACGTCGGCAGAGTCGCCGCTGCGGCTGGGGTCGAGACGCTGGTGCTGTCTCACTTTGTTCCCGGCGACGACCCTTCGATTACTGACGAGCAATGGTCGGAAGGCGTGCGCAAGTTTTTTAAAGGTAGGATCATCGTCGGCAAAGATTTGATGGAAATCTAGAATTTGTCCGGGGAAACGTCAAAGAGTTTCACAATCTCGTTTTCAGGGTTGTAACTCTAGCTGATAGGATTACAATACATAACGCGTTTCCCGATTGAGGATTCAAGATATGAGAATAAGCTATTACCCGGAACCGATTCGCTTTACATCGACTTATCTTCTAAGCCGAGCGCGGACAGCCGCGAAGTATCCGATGGGGTTGTTTTAGACTATGACGAAGATGGGAATCTCGTCGGTATAGACATCGATGAAGCAAGCACCAAGCTTGATATTCGCGAGTTGATTCTGAACAAGCTGCCTGCCGAAGTAAAACAAGTCGCTTAAAACATGCCAAGAAATAAAAGCTCCATTTCTGACGCGCAGTCTTACAAAGAGATTGGCGAGTTCTGGGATACTCACGATCTGAGCGATTATTGGGCCGGACTACGCCGGTTGAATTCGAAGTAGATATTCAATCTGAGGCAGTCTACTACGCGATAGAACCGAAACTGTCGGCGAAGATTTTCCGGATAGCGAAAAAACGAGGAGTGCCTGCGGAGACTCTTTTGAATCTTGGTTGAAGGAAAAGCTGGGCGAAGAGGCGGGGGCAAAGCAGTGAGGACTCCGAATCGTTCAAACCCGGCGAGCCAGTTATGAAACGATCATTCACCATCAGCGTCTCGCAAGAAGGCGCGTGGTACGTAGCTCAATGGATGCAGGTCGCCGTTGCGAGTCAAGCGCGACAGAAGATGAGGCTCTTGAGAACTTGCGCGACGCTCTCGAACTTCACTTCACACCGCCAGTCGCCACGAATTACGGCGCTAATCCCAGAGGGATGACCTGTCTATAGACCGCGGTGCTTAAGTAGTTTCCGTAGCTCCGTCAGGAGCGACCTTTCGTTCACACATTTAAGACTATTGGGTGAACAGGTAGCTCCTAAAGGAGCCAAAAAGCTTTAGTCGGACGTTGCGCTATAGACAGGTCGTCCCTACGGGACTGCAACCAATCAAGCCAAGATCGCGACCACTTCCTTTTGAGGCTCGCCGCCCGTCACGCGAGCTTCGTGGTCTCCAACATAAACGTCGATCTCGCTTCTAACGCCGAACTCACCTTCGAGATAAATTCCGGGCTCGATTGAGAAGCACGTTCTCGGTATCAACACTCGCTCGTCTTTAGTCTCGAGGTTATCTATGTTAGCTCCGTTACCGTGAACTTCGGTGTGGATGTTGTGACCCGTGCGATGAATGAAGTACTCGCCGTAGCCCGCCTTTTGAATCACTTCGCGGCACACGTCGTCGACTTGCCAGCCGTAGATCGTTCGGCCGGCTGCGAATGCTTCTTTGACATAATTAGTAGCGGCGTCGCGGCCGTCTCGCACGACGTTGAAAACCTCTGTGACTTTGCCCGGCACCTTGTCGCCGACGAACGATGTCCAGGTGATGTCGGCGTAAACCGCGCCGGGGCGATCGAGTTTCGCCCACAAATCAATCAATACGAAGTCGCCTTTGTTAATCGGCGAGTGATGTTCTTTGGTCGGCCCATAATGAGGCGCCGCGCTGTTTGCGTTCACCGCGACAATCGGCGGATCCTTGCTGAACATTCCGCGGTCAGCGAAGCAATTCAAGATGTATTGCTGAATATCGTATTCGGTGGTTGGAGTTCCCGCTTTGATTCGCTTGCCAATTTCGGCGAACGCGCTGTGCACCGATTCAAATAAGCCGTGCGCGGCTTCGTCGTGCATCGCGAGCTGTTCGTCGTTCCAGGCGGACTCAAACTTTTGAACGAGGTCGGCCGACGAAACGATCTCAACGCCGAACGAGCGAATGAGCTCGACTGTTCCCGCATCGACTCGCGAGAGATAAGGAATCGCGGCTTCCGCCGAGTACTGCATTGCTATGCGTGGTTTCGCTTTTCCCGATTCGAGCAAAACATTCTTCAAATGACTGTGAAGCTGTTGCCACGGAAGATAGATCAGTTTCTTGCCGCGCAGATGATCGAGCACGTCACGTTCAATCGAATGAAGAATACGAGTGGGCTCGCCTGATTGCGGAACGTAATAAAACCATCGGCGAGTTGCCATGTGCCCTTCGGTGGGGATCTCGAGGATGTTCGCGGCAATGGGATCGCTTCCTCGAAAGCTGTAAAACAACCAGCCGTCGAGCTGCGCTTTTGCGAGAGCCTCTTGAATCTTGTCGATCAAAGTCTCCTCCGATTCTCTGATGAAGTTTAGCGATGTGGTTTCATTCTACAGACTGGCTGGGCGCCTCTCAACCTCACGCTTCGGAGCCGATTCCGGCAACAAAGTTCTCGCATCCTCTTACAATCTCAAAGCGTAAAGAAATAGGTGGCAAGCGGTAATGATGGCGCCGCTTGAGCCAATGAGCCGCTATGCTATAGTCAGTTTCCAGAGAAAGCCGGTATGAGGAGACGATTACAATTTTCATTAGGAGCGATCTTCTTCGCGCTGCTTTTGGTTTACGGGGGAGTGCGCTTCTACAGATCGGTGGCCTTGCTGGACGCGGAAAGCGAACCGGGATGGCTGGCACGCCAGCCTGGAACTCAGGTTCAAGTGGGCACGCTCAGCACGGCGGAAGCGGCAAGCCTTCTCCGTCCGGGCGACGAAGTAATCGCCATCAACGGCGACCCAATCAAGCGATCCTTCGACGTTTCGCGCGTCTTTCAAAGAATCGCTCCCGATAGAGCTTACACCGTCCTGATAAGACGCAACGGCATTCCGTTCGAGGTTACCCTAACATCGCAAGCCGTCCCTTTCATCACCTGGGTCGTCAGAGGCGCCGCTCTGTTGATCATTCCAAGCATATTTCTGTTGACCGGGCTCATTGTTTTCATGCTCAAGCCCTACGACAAAAAAGCGCTCCTGCTTGCGCTGATGTTCGGGATGTTCACCGGCGCGCTTTTCGCTGTAGACCCAACCTATGGAGGCGAATCATCACTGATGGTCGGCATCATGCTGACCGTGAACCTCGCGTCGTTGTTTTTGTGGCCGGTGTTCTTTCATTTCTTTCAGATTTTTCCGGAGCCAACGCCGCTCGCCATAAAAATCCCGCGAATTGAAACTTATTTGTACCTACCGCAGCTTGTCACAATTTTTCCGTACTTCGGGATGTTGAACATAGTTTCTGCCTTCGCGCCAGACGAAGCTCCGTCGCTGCACCAATCTGCTTTCGCAGCGATCGGAGTTGCCGTTGCCGTCGCTTATATTGCTGGTGGCCTGTTGTCGCTGCTGATCAACTATCGACAAGCCGGGCGAGCTTCGAGAAGAAAGATGAGAGTAATCGTTGCCGGGAGTATTGCGGGCTTCCTGCCGATATTCTTGCTTGTAGGCCTGGCCTTTCTATTCAATCTTCCAAAGTCCAATCCAACTTTGTTTCGGTGGTTCGGCGTCGCTACGTTGTTCGCCTTCCCTCTCTTTCCGCTGTCGTTCGCGTACGCGATCGTCCGTCATCAGGTGATTCCTGTTCGGCTCATTCTGCGCCGCAGCGTGCGTTACCTTTTGATCTCTCGAGGCTTCATCATCGTCCAGGCAGTCGTCGTGTTCGCTCTCTTGAGTTTTCTGCTCACCGGCAGTCGACTCGTGGCAATCGACCGGCTCGGTCAGCGCGCCGACATAGTTGTGACGATGGCAGCGACCGCGCTGGCGATTGCCGGGCTGACTTTTTTGAATCACCGAGTGATGCCGATAATCGATCGCAGGTTCTTTCGCGAGTCTTATGACGCTCAGCAAGTCTTGTCGGAGCTAGGTATCGAGATGCGCAAGGTCTCAACGGTAGAACAACTGCTCGAGCGCGCGGTCGCGAAGATTCAGGACGCGTTGCACGTCGAGAACGTAACCATATTCTTGCGCGATCAAATAACCGGCGAATACGGTTGTGTAATCTCATCGCGGCTCACGCTTGAAGGCGTGCGTACGACGCATCGCGATCCGACGCTGACGCTGCCGCCCAGTGGAGCGCTGGTGCAGCGGATGAAGCGATTCTCTCAACCGTTGACGGTGGACTTCGACCGGGATAGTCCGTGGGCCCAGACGCTGCTTTCGGCGGAACTGTCGATGAACGAATTGCGCCGCCACGAGAACGAAACTCTAGCGCGCGTTCGTTCGGCCCTCCTGCTTCCGGTTGCAACGAACGATCAATTGCTCGGCGTAGTTTCTCTGGGCGCGCGGCTTGGCGATCTTCCCTTTTCTCGAGACGACCGCCACCTCTTGATGGCGGTTGCGCTGCAGATGGCATTTGCGATTCAAAATGCCGAGCTTGTGCACGAGATCGCTCTGGAAGAAAGGCTCAGGCATGAGCTTGCGATCGCAACTACGGTGCAACAGAGATTGTTCCCCGAGAGTCCTCCCGAAATTCCATCGCTAGAGCTTGCCGGCGTTTGTTATCCGGCGCGCGGTGTCGGCGGCGACTACTACGACTTCATCTCGCTGGACGAGGGCAAAGTTGGGATCGCTGTTGCCGATGTCGCCGGCAAGGGAATCTCGGCAGCTCTGTTAATGTGCACGGTGCAGGCTTCTTTAAGAAGCCAGGCGCCGACGGTGAACGGAAAGCTCACTGAACTCGTCTCATCGATGAATCGTCTCCTGCACGAATCAACCGACGCCAGCAGCTACGCTACTTTTTTCTACGCGCAGTTTGATGAGCGCACCTCTCAGTTGACTTATGTAAACGCCGGTCACAATCCGCCGATGCTTCTTCGAGCTACCGCCACCGCAAAGGTGCAGAGCGTTGGCTACAGCGGTCTTGCGCGCGAGGCTTTGATCTCGAGCGACAGGCTTGAAGACGAAAGTCAATCAGCCGATATCAGGCTTCTGACGACCGGCGGCCCGATCATTGGAGCCTTCAGCACATCCGACTACGAACAGGAAACGATTCAAATGGAACGCGGCGACTTGCTCGTGGCTTACACCGATGGAGTCACCGAAGCACGCGACTCTGAGGATCACGAGTTTGGCGAGTCGAGGTTGCGGCGAATCATTGATTCGTCGGCTCACACAACCTCGAAGGAGCTAAGTGAACGAATAGTGCAGAGCGTGCGTGAATGGTGCGGCGAGATTCCTCCGCACGATGATCTGACGCTCGTCGTGATGAAGGTCAGGTGAGAGTGATTGAACAAGGCACAAAATCACAAGGTGGAAACTCCTTGTGATTTTGAGCCTTGAGTGTGTATTCGAGCTAGCTGCTTACGACTTCTGAGAGGCTTGTAACTTTCAGCGTGTCCCCGTCGAGCGTGCCTTCCACCGAAACCTGCACGCCTTTTTCAGCCTTTGTATTCTTGAGGATCTCAGCGGCCTTCATGTTGCCGGCTTCATCAAGCTTGTAGAGCTTGTTGTCGGCGAACACTGCGTAACCGCTCTTTGCGCAGTTGGGCATCATCGCGCATTTTACCGTGTGATTCTTTACCTTCTCCGCGCCGTTTTCACTCGACGCGCGAGCAGAACATGCGTTGTCGATTATGTAGCCGGTGAGCTTAACGCTCTTGCCTTCTCTCCCGAGCGCGATACCTGCGAGCAATAAAATCATTCCTACAAGCAAAGTCTTCCGAGTCATATTTTTCCTCCTGCAACGGCTTGTCGCTTGATTCGTGTTATCAACCTATCAATCTTGTGTGGGTCCGTCAATCGAAGTCCAACCGGTCGATTTTGAGCTCGCGGTTTATTGTCCTTGATTTCCAACCAACGCAAAACCCTGAACGTCGGAGAGCTTCACGTACAATCGGTCGAACGTAGCGCTGGCAAGATGATTCGAATAGTGCTCGACCGTGACGTCGTTCAATCCGATCACAGCGCCTGGCCAGTTGGTTTCAGCCTCACCATCCGTCTTGTTGATTGCTTCCTCCGAGAATGACAACAGGAGACGCCCGCGAACGACGCCAAACGAGGTGTACAAAACGAGATGTCCGAATGATTGCGCGCCGCTCGGCGTGAGCGACCTTCTCAACAGCGCGATCAGCTCATCGACGGGTTCGGCGGCCTTTTCATTCATCGACACCCCTCAAATTCGGGCTTTGTAAAGCAGGAAAGCAACTAACCCGATCGCTGATTGTACCACCTTCAATCTGAACAGTGGTAACAGCATTTCAAATCGGTCAGACAACTGCGCGTATCAATGTTCATTCCGAGGGCGCGCCACTTGCATAATCGATCAGGTTGACGCGGCTGGCGTATCGAAAGCTGACAGCTGCGGTTCGCAGCGCATTCTTTCAAGAAGCTCCGATGACTGAGGCGCTTGATTCTCGGACGATAACTCGGCAGAGTCAACAAAGACACGGGACGGCTAATGGCAAGAACGAAAAGTCGCTTACTGAAGCTAATAGTTATCGTGATCCTGTTGATCGTTGCGGCAGTAGCAGCAGCTCCGTTGATTCGAATCACACCGCTTCGAAGCGCCGCAGAAATCAAACTATCCGAAATGCTGGGCCGAAAGGTCACAGTCGAATCGGCTCGTCTGAATCTGTTGACCGGGCCCTCGCTTACTCTGACGGGGATGTCGGCGCAGGAAGATCCCGACTTCGGCAGCGATGTATTTTTGAAAGCCGACTCGGTGCGCGCCGACTTCGACGTGGCGGAATATCTTCGCACTCGAAGACTTGTCATTCGGTCGATGACTTTGAAATCACCGCAGATTAATTTGGTGAAGAACACGGACGGTGTTTGGAGTTGGACTACGATTGGCAAGCAACAATCTGGAGGCGGAGGGACTTCCTCTGTGCTCGAAACAGCCATTCGGATTCTTTCAGCACTTGCGCTCTCGCCGGGACAATTAAGGTCGGCTACTTTGAAAGGCATCAACATTGAAAACGCATCGGTGAGACTGATCGATCACACCGCAACCGCACAGCAGGAGACGCTGTATCGGAACATCGCGTTCGACGCTTCGTTAGCGCCGAACTCCGGCGGCGATTCGGGACGCGGGACTCACGTCACCGGAAAGCTCTCGGTTCAATCAAACGAGGACGGCCAGGCAGAACTATTGAAGGCTGAGCTGCCTGTTGATCTTCAGATCAGCAGCGGCGCGCTTTCAGTAAGCGGTTTGATTGGTCCGGGCCCGGTCGAAACGAAAAATCTCAACATCGGATCGGTTGAAGTGAAAGGCGAAATACGATCCGAGCGCAACGCGCCGTTAAGCGGCAATGGTCACATAGCAGCGGCCGATATGTTCATACCGACCATCAATCTGAGCGCAGAAGTGGCTCACGCGCTGAAGGTCGATCAGATAGGCGATATGAATCCCGGCACGAAGGTCGCAAGCCTTGACACAGATTTCCAACTCGATCGCGGTACCTTTGACACAAACGGTCTTCGCATTCAGGAGCTCGACGGGCTCGGAGACGCGACTGCGCAAAGCGGAAAGTTCAAGATAGAATCCGCATTGACTGTAAGCTATGTTGCAACGATAACACTTTCTGCAGACGCCACAGCGCGCGTCAAATCGAGCAGCTCGATGCTTGGAATCGTGGTGACGGCGCTGGAAATCGATAATCGATTGTCGGTGCCGATCAACATCAATGGAGACGTGCGGAAACCGGAGATACAAGTGGACGTGAGCCGGATTTTTTAGTGCCAATGCAAGGAGGAGGCGATGTCTTACCTACTGTTAAAGAAATCTTTGGCGGCGTTGTTCACCGCGATTTCACTTACTGCGATTTTTTCATTTGGGTGCGCAGAGCCAGGAAATACAAATAGTGCCAACGTGAACTCAAACACCAACTCGACGATGGCAGACTCAAATGCCAACTCGAACTCGGCAACGCCTGCGGCTGCTTTGGTCGAGCCCAGGGAGCCCGATAACTACAGCGTCACCACGACGGTGACCGTGCAGCCGCAGGGCACCACGCCTCAAGCCAACGTGCCGCCGCTTCAATTCTCCTTCGCAAGGATGGCGGCCAATCGGCGCATATCGTTCAAGCTGCCGGATCCCATCGGCGAAGTGATTTATCTCGAAAAGCCGCCGCTCAAGTATCTGATCTTCCCGTCACGCAATCAGTACGTTGAACTTGACCCGCAGGAGCTGGGCTTTCAACTCGGCGAGGTGATGAGTCCCGCCACTCTTGTCTCGCGTCTCAAAGAGCGAACTCAATGGGAAACGATGGGGACCGAAACAGTAAACGGAAGGACTGCAATTAAGTATCGCTTTCGAGGCGCGACGGATACCCACACCAAAGTCGGCACCGCCCAAACCGACAGCATCGTGTACGTCGATCAGGAAACCGGGTTGCCCTTGCGTTCTGAAATCGACACGACTTCCACAAGCGGCGCCGGCGCACGAGTCGTCACCAATGCTGAAAGCCTTCAGTTGACGCCCGACGCTTCACTCTTCGATGTGCCGACGAACTTGAGGAAGGTGACATCGGCCGAACTGAAACAACAGGTCCAGGCTTTCGTCGGGGCGATGCGAGCAGTCGCCGGCTACTTGAGGCAACAAGTAAACACTCCAGCTCCAGTCCAGTAGCGCTCATCTATCGCGGGAAAAAGCGAGCCGGAGAACTTCTCCGGCTCTTTTTTGAATCAGCTTTCAAACGACTATTGCGGAGGCGGTGGTACCGCAACCTGAATGGACTTGGCTTTGCAACCTCCAGCTGAGTCCTCACAGTCGATCAGTAGCTTGTCGCCGGCCTTCACATCGGCAATCGCGAGGGTCTTGCCGTCTCTGGTTATCTTGGTTGAAGTGCCGATGAGAAGGTGAAGCTCCGCGTCGTTCTCATCTTTGACGACTATCTCATTCTTGGTCGCGTCAATCGAGATGACTTCTCCAGCGCGAGCCTTCGCCGCTGCTTTCTCGGCGGACTTGTCAGGCTTTTGCGCGGCCTCCTTCTTAGCGGGCTGCTGTTGTGGCTGCATTGGTTGCTGCGGTTGCGGCGGCTGCGGCTCCTGCGCAAGCGCCGACCCAAGCAAGCCGCAGAGGATGAATGAAACAGCTAACACGAACTTTCTCATTTCTTGCTCCTTTCTCGTAATGTTTGGCTTGCTTTAGCGCAATGACCGTGCCAACAACAGAAGAGCAAAAGAATGAGCGCTCGCGCTGCATCACGTAGTCCGTTGGAATATTTACAAGTTAATCGAGGTAAAGAAATTTTATCCCCGAGTAAAAAGTTCCGTATTGAAACTGAACGCTGATCGGTTGGCGGTATGTCGCATTCGTAATGTGTCATACTACATTACTCACAATCCGACTCTCAGAGGCAGCGAGATTATTGAAGGCTGACCGCGTCCAGTATGAATAGTGAAAGTCGAATTGACATTGTCGTTACCGCCCGGCGGTCTGAAGTCCGGGAAGTCGATGTTGGTTACTTTCAATCGCAGAGAGTGGCCGGCGGCGAAGACCCAATCGTCACCGAAATCGCGAAAGGTCACGCGACGAACCTCTCCCGCAGCCAGGCCGGTCACGCGAATCGCGCCCACCGTGATTTCAGTCTCGGTGCCATCCGGAGCAACGTCAAAAGTTCGGACAATCAAATCGACGACAGAAGTCGAAGCGCTGACAAACAACGCGTATTCGTCAGGACCCAGCATCTCAGTTTGAGTTTCGAACGGCGCGAATGTGTAGACGAGTCGTTGAGGCGTCGCATCAATCGCATCCGCGTGACCGCTAAACATATCCGACTGGGATGGGATTTCAGTTCCTCGACGCGAGCTTCGAATGCGCTCGGGCCTGAAGATCCCGCCGGCCGTTTCTTCTGCGATGGGTCCTTTCTTCTTTCGCGACAACCCGCCTCCAGGCTTTAAGAACAACGGCAGCGAAGAGGTGCTGTCCGATGGAAACTGTTTCGCGGCGAACGGAGCGACGTCGAACGGAGCGGGCGCGCTTGTCACCGGCAGCGAGTTTGTTCCGCCAAGGCCGCGCAGGTAGTGATCAAACCAGCTAAGCACCTGCGTTGCGATGTATAGGTCCTCGCCTTCATAACGATTCCCGCCCGGCGGGTGCCCGTGCCTGCCGATATAAATCTGTTTTGGCGCTGTGATTTGAGAATAAACATTGAGCACTTCAGTCGCCGGAAAAAGATAATCATCCCACGATTGAATGATGTAGGTCGGAACGCGCGGCTGTCGCGATTGATCGAGAACTTCCTCTCCATCGCTGTTCATACTCGCAATGGAACGAGCGCGAAGCGTCTGCCTGAGAGTATCGTCGGGGCCGCGACCGTTTGCCGCGGCGTCGAACAAATCAAACTGAATCTGGCTGTAGTTGTAAAACGGCGGCTGGCCTACTTGCTGATCGAGTCCTGAATAAAACTCTGCCAGCCCTAGCTTGTACTTGATCGCACCGTTCGGATAAAGCGCTTGTTCGAGATCGGTCCAGCCAACAAGCGGAATTACCGCCGACACGCGAGGGTCGGAAGAAATCTGAAATGAATGCCCGCCGCCGTACGAACCTCCGAGCACACCGATCTTCGTGACCTTCGGACCGATGACGTGATCCGGATCAGTTGTCAGCCAATCAATGATGTGGCGCAAGTCTTCGAGTTCATCGGGTCCGGCAAGAGTCACACGCCCTCCCGATTCGCCGTGTCCGAAACCGCGCGCCGTGTACGAAACGACTATGTAGCCAGTAGCGGCAATGTAGTAACCGAGGTTGTCCGTTCCAGTCAGCCGATGCCCACCCCATCCGTGAATGTAAATCGCAGCGGGCGCCGACGGAAGGAATCGCGGCTGGTACACCGTCACCGCAAGCGTGATCGTGCCGGGCCCGAAGCTCCCGGCCGGAACTTGTATGAAATGAGTTGATTCGTCGACCAGCAGTCCGAGTTGCGCGCGAGACGCAACGGACTTGCCGGGAAGGATCAGGAATCCGATTGATATCAGGAGTGCAATTAGGCTGAGAGCTTTCGACTTCGACATCGCGACACACTTTTCGTGGATGAGTTTGGCAGTCGCGACTTCAAAATTGATAGCAGGACTTGGCTCGCGGGTCAAACAAAGACCACGACGAACCTATCATCCTTATAGCGAAACAAAATTGAATAGCAGCTTGATCGCTCGCGTGGGAAGTCGTAAGATTGCGCCGGTCCAGGATTGAGTCGGGAAGATCACCAACAAACTTTATCCTGATCGGGCGCTCTGATTTGAGCGCCGTGCCGTAAGTCGAGCGGTTAGTCCTGATTTAAGCTTTCGTCCGAACGTAGTCTAATGCACGACCGATCTCGAAGGCCGTCAACCAACCAAGGAGTGCGCTATGCCACACGATCCCGCTCTCAACGCTGATACATGCATTTACATGGAAGCCATCCAGGGGGATGGAGGAGCACACAACGCGAATGATACGTGGTGGCTCAGTCCGGATATCAAACTCACCGGCGCGACCTCCGGCCCGGACAAGGCGGATCCGGGTCAGGACAACACGGTCGAGGTTACATTTCACCGACAAGCTGCAATTCTGAATGAGTGCATTTTGCCTCCCGGCACTGAAAGCATCAGTATGGAGTTTTGGGTGGGCAATCCCTCTCTGGCGATGACGCCTGACAATCCTGCGAGCACGAAGAAGATTGACGGCATCGGCGAGCCGGTACCGGTGGACGGCGCCACTGTCTCTCACGTCTTCACCTGGAATCCCCCTACCGGACTGGACCCCACGGATCCGCAGAGCTCTGGCCACAAATGTTTGATCGCCCGGTGCTATCCCGACCCGCTGATTCCGAGTTCGATGAGTTTCTTCGTGCCCGACGATCCCCACGTTGCGCAACACAACATCTGCATCGTCCCTTGCGGAGGTCCCGGTGCTGCAAGAAGGCCCGGTCCATGCGGCTTCGAAGTGGCAACGCTCAATCCCGATCGCGAACGAGCGCAGAAAGTCCTGCTGCGCGCAATCGTCGACCTTCATCCGAGCAAGTTTGTCGAGAAGGTGGTGCGACAGAGACTCGAAGGAATGCACGGTTTCAAGCGACTGGCGACAAGACCGCCGAAAGGCTTCAAATTCGAGTTTCGCGATTTTCCGGACGCGCAAGTAACCGACAATACCAAGCTTGGTTGCCTTGGGTTGCTATTCGGAGGCAAGGATCGCCGAAGCTGCGACGCGCAGATTGATCTCAAGCCCGGTCAATTCACACGATTCAGATTTGTCGCAGACCTCGTGGGAGCTGAGCTCGGCGACGCTTACATTTTTCATCTGAGACAAATCGGCGAAGACAAGCGCGACCAGGGCGGCTTGACGATCGTGATGGTGGCCGCTTGAAAATAGTAGCGCCCGTCGGCCCACAGGTGCGCAAGGTCGCAAGACCATAACATTCATTACCGTCTTCGAAGTTGGGCCGGGCATTTTCTATACTAGCATTCGCCCGCTCACCTGAAGCGCGAAGCGAAGAATCACAGGAGGAAGATCCATGGCAGACACATTTATAGGCACGGCCTTCCCTTTGGACGACCCCGGTCAGCAAGCGGTGCTGGACGTGCTCGGCGTTGGAGCGGCGGAACTCTGGTCGGTGCTGAGCGTGGAGACAAAGGGCTTCGGCTACTTGAACGACCGGCGACCGCAGATACTCTATGAGCGCCACATATTCAGCAAGCGGACCAATCGCCAATTCGACGCAAGCAACCCTGACATTAGCAACCCGCAGCCAGGCGGATACGGCGCAACCGGGGGACATCAATATGATCGATTGCAGGCTGCAATCAATCTGGATCGAACGGCGGCATTGGAGAGCGCTTCGTGGGGCATCGGTCAGCTTATGGGGTTCAACTGTGGTCAGGCGGGTTTCGATGATGTCGAGTCGATGGTCACGGCGATGATGGCTTCGGAGAACGATCAGTTGATGGCCATGGGCAAGTGGATTGTGAAAAACAACCTGGACAAGCCGCTGTCACGACATGATTGGGCCGGATTCGCCCGCGGGTACAACGGAGCCAACTATGCGATCAACCAATACGACAAAAAACTCGCGTCGGCATTTTCAAAGTACAGCGGGAAGCTGCCGAATCTGATATCGCGGCAGGCGCAGGTATATTTGAGTTATCTCGGCTTCAACCCGGGAGGCATCGACGGAGCCGCCGGTCCGGGAACGTTCAAGGCGCTGAACGCTTTTCAAACGGCAAACAATCTGCCGGTGTTGAATCAAATCGATGACTCGACGATTGCAAGCTTGAAGGAGATTGTATATGGCTGAGGCAGCCCTACACCTCGAGATGGAGATTGAGACGCAGCAGAGACCCTGCTCACCGAAGGCGGGTCACCAGTTGCTCTCGACCACTCAAGGAGCGGTAAGGTTCCACAACCGAGATGGCGAAAGAGCGAATGATCATCGATTCGGCTTGTGAGTCGGATTAAACACGACAGCAATCCGGCCAACGTTCGGGGCCGGGCGTGCAATGTGCAATTCGAATGCTGAGATTCGAACACCACGACAGATCATTCTGCGAGCCATCGGAATAAGTGATAGAATGCGAACGACCTCAGATAAAGGGAAGCAAGGACGAATGAGCAACTCAGTATTGGTGCAGCTCGAAGATGGGTTCAAACGATTATCGATCACCGAGCAACTGTGGCTCATCGAGCGACTTGTGCATCACGTTCATGATGCGACTCTGAGACAGAGTAACGATATCGATCAAGAGCTCGCTCTTATGGCGACTGATCCTCAAATTCAGAATGAACTCCGAAGAATTGAGCAGGAGTTTTCTTACGCAGAAGCCGATGGGTTGGAGACAACCTGATGCCCGTTCAACGTGGTGATATTTACTTCGTCAATCTCAATCCCGTCCAAGGCAGAGAGCAAGCAGGTAGCAGACCAGTGTTAGTTCTCTCCATAGATTCCATCAAACAAGCTTCCATTGGTAGTCACGGTCGTGGTGGGCACGAAAGGTGAAAACGTGTCCCGTGATTATCCGACGAATGTCCGCGTGTCACCCTCAGAAAGCGGTCTGACAATTGAAACCGTCTTCTTATGCTTCCAGATCCGGTCGTTAGATCCAAACAGATTTCCAAATAGTCGGGCTGGGAACGTTGCCGGCGCTACCATGATCAGAATCGAAGAAGCGGTTCGATACTGTCTCGGACTTTAGCTCGCATGCCGCTCACAACGTTCGCGTGAAGCCCACTCTGAATGCGAATCGTTTCTCTGGCGCGAGCAGTGCGCCGTCGGGAACCACCTTTTGAGCGTTTGGGTTCCACGCGAAGATCAATCTTAGAGGGAAGTTCAAAACCGGAATCGGAAAGCGCAATTCACCTCCAATCGAATAGCGATAGCTCGGAAGAAAATCCTGCGCAGGCTTGAGCGGCTTCAACACTGTAATGATAGTCGCAGGCGCTCCAGTCGATTGAATCTGCGTCGCTGTCTGGAAGCTTTCTTTCGTCACGCCTCGAGCGTTGAACGACGAGCCGATGTCGAAGAAGGCTGCGCTTGAAAGCCGCCAGATGATCGGCACTCGATACTCAGCGTTGAACACCAGCTCGGTGTCGCCGCCAATCGGCCGCACTTCGCTCGAGAGAAAAGTCGGCGCCGTGCCGCCCGAGGTCGCGAAACGCTCCACTCGCGCGGGCGGCGCGATCGAGTTCACATCGTAGCCTCGCACTTCCGTTTCTCCGCCAACAAAGTAACGCTTGAACACCGGCACTCCCCTCACCGTCGACAAAGCCTGTTCTGAAAAGGGCTCGCCAAACGCGCGGATATGCGAGGCTCGAACGCGAAAGCCAACCGCCATCGGCTCGCGCGAATCGGGCGACTCGCTTTTATTCACGATGAAGAAGCGTCGATAGTCGAAGTACGGTTTGAAAGTATTCAGACTTCCTCCGAGCGCGCGCCCTGCGACTTCAACGCCCGCTGCGACACGCGAGCCTCGATTCGGATCGAACTCGCGATCGAGCGTGTCGTGAATGAGCATCAGAGTCAACGACGCGATTCGCAATCCTCCCTGCTGAAGATTGGCGGGAGCTGCCGCTCCTGACAAAAGTGCATCCGCGAGATTGGTCGAAGTGAATGAGTAAACAATCCCGGCCTTGGTTGACGCCGCGAGTGTGTAGCGCGATTGGTCGAGCGGAAGGAACAGGCCAATACTCGCACCGGCGGTTCGCTCAACGAAGAGCGGCTCGCGGCTCCCGGCAATCGTGGCCGCGTTTACGAGCTCGAGCCGCTCTACGAATCCCGATAGATCAAAGCTCAACGGGAGCTTTCCGTAGATCAACCCCGCGTAGTCCGCGCCGCCGCTTCGCTCGCGAGTTCCGATTCGCACTCGGCCGGTGAGGCGATCCGCTCGACCCGTCAAGTTGAAATTCGAATAGTCGAGGTGCAGCGATGCGCCGCCCGTGGTGCCTCCGCCGCCGCTGAAGTCGACGCGTTGATGATCGCGCTCCTTCACCCGAAGCTCGATGTCGATGAGTCCCGTTGCGCTATCCGGCTTCATCACAACGTCGCTCGGTTGAATCGGCTCAAACAAACCGGAGCGATTGAGCTGATCGATGCCGAAATCCCACAGCGACTGATTGAAGACGTCGCCTTCGTTGAGCGGGATCATTCGCATGATAACGAAGAGCTTAGTGTGCGTGTTGCCGGTGACGGTCAGATGTCCGAGCCTGAACTGACTTGCCTGGACATTGGAAGACAGCGGCGGAGCGAGTGGAGAAATGAGATTCGTTTGTGCGACGACTATCGGCGCAGCCAGGGCCGACAGCGCGAAACCCGCAATAGCTTTGAAGGTCATCAAATTCAAAGGACGAGTTGTGTGGATGCCGTTAGCGCTAATGTCAGACATGGAACGTGCGGGGGTTCGGCTCTTGCTGATAGCGCACGCGGCTTCGACGCGTTTGTCCCAGGGTCTCTGTCTTCGTTTCCGGCAACTCAGATAGAATGCATGCAGTGAATAAGAAGTTCAACGGGCTGGGAGGGAATATCGATGAGCACCCAAAGGCGAGATTTTCTGCGGGCGTCCGCGCTTGTCGGAGCCGGATTGTTAGTCAGCAATTGCCGTGGCGCGGCGAGACCGAAAGACGAAACACCGCCAACCGCTCAATTGCCGGCGAAGCAAAATGAGAGCGATCAAGGCGAGGTAACGGCTACTGAAGACTTGATGCGCGAACACGGAGTTCTTCGGCGCGCACTGCTTGTTTATACGTCGGCCGCGACGATGCTTCGCGCGAAGGCTTCGTCTGTGTCTCCAGAGGCACTTGGAAAGACTGCGGCCCTGTTTCGCAGCTTCGGTGAGGATTATCACGAAAAGCGGTTGGAGGAGGCCTTCATCTTTCCGGCAGTCGAGCAGGCGGGCGGTCCGGCCGGCGCCTACGCCGACATTCTTATTGCCCAGCACCAACGCGGCCGTGAAATTACGGATTACATAACTTCGGTAACTCAAGGGACCGTCGTCGGCGCTGCCAACGTCGAGCCGCTGGCGCGTGCGCTGGAATCGCTCGTGTTGATGTACAGACATCACGCGGCTCGCGAGGACACAATCATTTTCCCGGCGTGGAAGCAGACGCTTTCACCCGAGCAGCTTGATGAGATGAATGACAAGTTTGAAGACATCGAGCACGAGCAATTCGGCGAGGACGGGTTCGAGGACGCGATCAAGCAGATCGGCGGCATTGAAGCAAGCCTGGGGATCGCCGACATAAGTCAATTCACAGCGCCGCCGCCGCCAAAACTGTAATCGATAATCATTCGCTTTAATCACTCGAGGTCGATCGGCTAAACTCACGACGAAAGTGAGTCTGTTATGGACCAACACATCGAAGGCAAGAAGATTATCGTCACCGGCGCGTCGAGCGGTATCGGTCGCGCGACAGCCGAACTCTTTCTGAAAGAAGGCGCGAAAGTCACTGTTGTGGCGCGACGCGAAACCGAACTACAGCAGCTTGCTGAAACCGCAAACGGGTCGAAAGCTTTTGTGGTTGCCGCTGATCTTGCAGACGAAAAACAAAGTGAAGGCTGTGTTGAACGAGCGCTCGAACTAATGGGCGGTTTGGATGTTCTAGTCAACGCGGCTGGGATTCTGAAGGGCGGGCGGATTGAAGACACAACACTCGAGCTTTGGGATGAAATGATGAACATCAATTTGCGTTCGATTTTTCATCTAATGAAGCTCGCGGCGCCTCACCTCGAACGCTCGCGAGGAAACATCGTCAACGTCTCGAGCGTCACCGGCCCGCGTTCTTTTCCCGGAGTGCTGGCTTATTGTGTGAGCAAAGCAGCACTCGACCAGTTAACTCGCTGCGCGGCGCTCGAGCTTGCAGCGAAAGGCATTCGAGTGAACGCCGTGAACCCGGGAGTCGTGGTCTCCGAACTGCATCGATCCGGCGGAATGAATGAAGAGGCTTATGCGGCGTTCCTCGAGCACAGCAAGACTACGCATCCGCTCGGACGGGTCGGCAAGCCGCAAGAGATAGCCGATTTGATTTATTTTCTCGCATCTGACCGAGCGAGTTGGATTACCGGAGCGACGGTGAGCATCGACGGCGGACGAGCGCTTACCTGCGCGAGATGAAAGTAGGAAGTGCGAAGTCCGAAGTGCGAAGTCCGAACAAGGGAAGTCCGAGCGGGAGTGCGAAGTCCGAAGTGCGAAGTCGTTAACACGGATTTGGACTTCGGACTTCGGACTTCGCACTTCGGACTGCCATATAGTATCTTTCAATCAACACATCTCAGGAGGAATCAGGTGAAAAGCGTTAAGGTCGTGGTCACTTTCATTTTCATTGCTGCGGCGGTAGCTGCATTAGCGGGCCAATCACTTGGCTATCCGCCGTTCCTGGCAAAGGCGCGGAAGTTTGGCGCGAAGGACTGCACGTTTTGTCACGTCGACCCGGAAGGCGGCCCACCCTGGAACGACCGCGGCAAGTGGCTGATCAAAGAAAAGGAGCGCCGCGCAGCGGAGACGGTGGACGTTGAGTGGCTCGCCGATTACAAACCCGCCAACACCAGCGATCAGACTCCCTCCGCGGCAACGCCCGACAAGAAAGTTCCAAGCGGGATCGGAAAAGCGGGTCCCAAAACTTTTGACGATTTCGTCGGCGAATACGAAGTCGACCCTGTAGGCGTACTGATCGTAACGCACGAAGGAGATAAGCTATTCGGTCAACCCCGCGACGGCGGTTCGAAGGAAGAGTTGTTGCCCGAGGAGGACGGCAGCTTTTCGGTGACGAACGTCGGGGCCAAGATCAAGTTCACTCGCGACGATAAAGGTAAAGTGATCGAAATCGTCGTGAGCTTGAATGGCCAGGAAATGAAAGGCAAAAAAGTAAAGTGAGGTTGGTTGCATGCTGAGGCAACTTCCTCTGCGCTTGATCTGCTTTTCCGCCGGAGCGCTGCTCGTTTGCTCCGGCATTTCTTTTGCGCGAGGGCAGCGCTATGCCGACTTCACAACCAGGACGCCTCTCGAGAAGAACGACTTATTGATTCTGGGATTAAACGGCGGACGTGAGCCGTGGAACAACGAAAAACATTGCGTGCGCAGGCTTGCATTGAAGCTGCGATCCATGAACCTGGCAGGCCTTTACATCGAGACAATAGAAAACAAAAAGCGATCGCTTGCAATCGAGCTGATCACCAACGCGTTTGATCGCAATGGCGACGGCAAGCTGGATCACGAAGAACTTGCTTCAGCGCGATTGATTCTCTACGGCCAGAGCTTTGGAGCTGCCGGCGTCGTTAAGCTCGCGAGGCAATTGAAGCTGATCGGTGTGCCTGTCTTGTTGACGATTCAGATAGACAGCGTAGGTCGCAATGACTCACTCATACCCTCAAACGTGGCGGCTGCTGCGAACTTCTTTCAGCGGAATGGATGGTTCATCAGGGGCCAGCCAGAGATCCGCGCTGAAGATCCAACCAGGACGACAATCATTGGCAACTTCAGGTACGACTACAGCCACAGCAGGATCGACATCTCAAAAGTCTCCTGGCTGAAGAAGTCGTTCAGGTTCGCTCACACGAGGATGGAATACGACGACGAGGTGTGGAGCAGAGTAGAAGCTCTGATAGTGAATTCGATTAAAGCAGGCGTTCAGAGTAACCGGCTTTAGCCGGGCAGTGCTTCTATTAACGAAGTGACGGATGAACCAAGGCACTGCCCGGCTAAAGCCGGTACTCTGAACGCCTGCCGCTAATTACTTTCCGTCGACCGAGAAGGCGTACAGTTTGTTGTTTCCCTTACCAATTCGCAACATCGTATAACCTGATCCGACGTAGACCACGCCGTCAACAATCGTCGGCCCTCCACCAACTGCGCCGCCGGTGTCGAATTCCCATAAGATTCTTCCGGTCTTCGCGTCGTAAGCGCGTATGAAATTGCCCGATGATCCTGCGAATACCAATCGATTGTCTCCCGTTCCGGTTACCGTCAACGGTCCGAAGTTTGACCGGCCATCAGGATTCATAGTCTGCCAGAGGATTTCGCCGGTCGCGCCATCAAGAGCTGAGACCGAACCTTGCTTGGGATGATTCGAGATCCCAACATAGACGCGCTCGCCGTCAGTGGATGCGCCGAATTCGATTCCGCCTAACATGCCGCCCGGACCAACTTGTTTCTTCCACACCAGCGAGCCGTTCTTCGGATCGAGTGCGTAGAACCATCCGCTCTTTTGGCCCGCGCCGATCAGTCTCTTTCCGCCAGCTCCTTTGAAGGTGATTGGTATGGTTCCGAAATCGTAATCCGGACCACAATCCTTCGGGTTCTGAACACAGTTCATGTTCCACACGTCTCCGTGCTGGGCCTGATAGGACCAAATCATCTTCCCGGTGTTGAGATCAAGTGCGATGATCGCATCGGACATCATCGATTCCGGCTTCGTATAGTCGTCACCAGTGGTGAGGTAGAGACGTTTCTCTTCAGGATGAATCGCGACAGTTGACCACACTCCGACGCCCGAAGGCCCGAAGATTTTGCGACCGCGTTTGTCAATTCCCTGCTGCGTAGGTGTTTCAGTCACCGTGTAAAAGCGCCAGACCTGAGCGCCGGTCTTCGCATCGAACGCCGCGACTCCACCGCGAAACGTGCAGCACTCGTAAGTTGGATTGCCCGCCATCACTACTTCTTCGCGCGATGAAATGCCGATGTACACGCGGCCGTTGTAGTAGATCGGCGCGCTTGTAGCGATCGTCATCGGATGAGGATCGGTCTTGGTCTTCCAAATCTGGTGACCGGTCTTGGAATCCAGTGCGAATAATCTCGCACTAACGTCAGCGAAGTAAATCACGCCGTCGTTGTAGGCCGCTCCGCTACGAGATGGCGCTCCTGACTCAAACTCCCAGATCTTCTTGCCGGTCTGTGCATCGACCGCATACTCTTTGCCGTCCCACGAACCGAAATAAACCACACCGCCGACGACCGTTGGTTGCGCGGAGACGTCTGCTGCCGTTTCAAAAATCCATTTTGGTTTTAGCCGATTCACCGTTGCGGGTGTGAGTTGTTTCTCAGTCGGGTTGTAATGCGATCCGGCGAGATCGCGGCCATACATCGGCCAATCTGAAGGCGATTGGCCATTGCCACTCGCCGGTGGTCCGACATCGGACGTTCGACCGACGGTGTAAGTTGGCACCATTGTGAAGAGTGCTAGCGCGCAGGCAATCAGGGGAGTCTTTATTCGCATTTCGTTCCTTTCATTGTTGTTTCTTGGGTATGGGCTCAAAGGAAAATGATTCTATGCGAAATGATTGGGGCCTTCAAGAAATTGCTTGTCGGCTTGTCCCTGCCCGAATCGTGCGAATCACGACTTCAGCTTTCCATCACTGCCTTCGGCAATCGGGCAGGGACAAGCCCTGCCTCTACCTGCTGCTGACAATCGGCGATTCCTCGCCTAGAATCTCTGCTATGCGACAGAAGACCGCAGCCATCGTCGTAATAGGCAACGAGATTCTGACCGGCAAATCCGAAGACAAAAACGCGAGCTTCCTGATCACTGAATTGCACGCGCTTGGAGTCGCTCTTCGTCGTGTGGTGATCATTCCGGATGAAGTCGAAGTGATCGCGTCCGCTGTTCGTGAGTGCAGCGACGGGCACGATTATGTTTTCACTTCAGGAGGAGTCGGACCCACTCACGACGACGTGACCATCGAAGGAGTCGCTCGCGCATTTGAGCGCGAGGTCGTGCGGCATCCCGATCTCGAGGCGATGCTGCGAGGTTATTTCGGCGACGGCATCGATGCGGCCAGATTGCGAATGGCGGATACTCCGGAGGGTTCGGAGTTGATAAAAGATGAAGCGATGCGCTGGCCGGTGCTGGCAACGCAGAACGTCTATGTGCTTCCAGGTGTGCCGGAATTGTTTCGCAAAAAGTTCGAAGCCATACGCGAGCGATTTCGCGCGGAGCCGTTTCACGTTCATACGATCTACACGCGCCAGGATGAGTTCGACATTGCGGCCGGTCTGGACTCGGTGGCGGCCGATCATCCGCAAGTCGAGATTGGTTCCTATCCGACTTTTACGCGCGACGACTACAGGGTAAAGATCACAATCGAGTCGAAAGAGAAGTCTGCAGTCGAACACGCCAGAGATAAGTTGCTCGAGTTGCTTGACTCCGGCTCGGTGGTGAAAGTCGAGTAATCTCTCCGCGTCTTTGCGGCCCTTTGCGATCTTTGCGTGAAAACGTTGTACCGCATACTTGCTCCCCTTGCTTCACGCAAAGCTCGCAAAGCATCGCAAAGCTCGCAAGAAAAACCCGAAGGGAGACCAAATGAAGATCAGTCTGCTCATATTGCTGTTGTCGGCTGCTGCCCAAGCCCAGCTCACACCTGAACAAGCGATCTCGAGACGAGCGCTCGGCGATGTTCACATTGCGCCGAGCGCCGAGCGTGTTTGCTTTGTTGTCAGCGAACCGCCGAAAGGTTCCGCGAGGAGCAGACACATCTGGATGTTGGACGTCCGATCGCGCGAGGTAAGGCAGTTCACCAATTCCGTCAAGTCTGAGTATTCACCGCGGTGGTCTCCAGACGGTAAGAGGCTTGCCTTCATTTCCGATAGAGCAGACTCGCCACAAATTTACCTGATGCCGATCGATGGCGGTGAAGCTGCGCAATTGACCGAAGGCAAGAATGGCATTCGTTCGTTCGAATGGTCGCCCGATGGAAAACAGATCTCGTTCATCGCAACCGATCCAAAGAGCGAGGCTGAGGAGAAGAAAGAAAAAGACAAAGATGACGCTCGAGTCGTCGATAAGGATGACAAGCGCGCGCGGCTTTGGTTGATCGACATCGAGTCAAAGAAGGTGCGGCAACTGAGTCCGCAGGCTTTTCAGATTGCTGAAGCGCATTGGCTCCCTCAGGGTGATCGGCTCATTGTTTCCGCTACCGATCATCCCGAGTCGGATCAAGACTCGAATCGAATTTTTGCTCTTGCGATAGCGGACGGTCAGATGAAAGAGATCGCAGCGCCCCGCGGACCGTTCGGTGGACTTCGGGTGTCGCCTGATGGCAAGAGCTTGACTTACGTTGCCGCGCGAGTCGATGGCCCGACTCCGCACGATCTCTTTTTCCAGTCGACCGACGGTGGCGCCGCGCGAAACTTGACGGGTGTGAGTCTTGACCGCCCAATTAACAACGCAGTGTGGCGTGCTGATCAGACAATCCTGGCAATCGCTCAAAATGGCTCCAGGAGCCAGTTCTGTGTTATCTCGAAAGACGGCAAGCCTTCGCTTCTGCCGGACGGAGAGCTTCGCCCGGCTTCATTCGACGCAAGAAACAACATAGTGGCATTCGTTGGCGAAAGCTCGCTCGAGGCCCCGGAGCTCTGGTTAGCGAGCGGGGAGTCGACGGCCGAAAAAGTAACCCGGATCAACGAGAGCTGGAAAAATATTGCGCTGATCAAGCCGGAGATAGTTCGCTACAAGAGTTTCGATGGAACCGAAATCGAAGCGTTGCTATTGAAGCCGCGCGGGTACATTGAAGGAACAAAGATTCCGCTGGTTGTTATGGTTCACGGAGGTCCGACTGGAGTGTGGACGGATTTACCCGAAGGCTGGGGGCAGTTGCTGGCTGCTCGTGGGTACGCCATCTTCTATCCGAATATTCGCGGCTCACTCGGTTATGGTCAGCGCTTTGTCGAGATGAATCGAGGCGATTGGGGCGGCGCCGACTTCAAAGACGTTATGGCTGGAGTTGATTTCCTGATCGCCCGCGGAACTGCCGATCAGAACAGGTTAGGAATATGCGGTTGGTCGTACGGCGGCTACATGGCCGCGTGGGCAGTGACGCAGACAAATAGGTTCAAGGCTGCAGTCTCCGGCGCCGGCATGAGCGATCTCGCGACTGAGTTCGGAACAGAAGATGGCCCGGCCTATGACGAGTGGTTTTATGGCTTGCCTTACGAGAAGCCCGAAGGTTTCGCGAAGAGCTCGCCTATGACTTACGTGAAGAACGTTCGCACGCCGACTCTGCTGCTGCACGGAGAAAACGATCGCACCGATCCGTTGGCCCAGAGCCAGATGTTTTACCGCGCGTTGAAGCGCTACGGCGTCGAGACCGAGTTTGTTGTCTACCCGCGCGAGCCGCACGGCTTGCAGGAAGAGAAGCATCTGATTGATCGGCTCAATCGAGTAATCCGATGGTTCGACGCGCATCTGAAATGAGGCTCGATCAGCTTCAGTTTGTCAAAAGCAGGAGCAGCAGGCGTTCATAGTACCGACTTCAGTCGGGCAGCGCAGTTAGCGCCAAACGTTTTCGTCCAATCACTGCACTGCCCGACTAAAGTCGGTACTCTGAACGCCTGCTTCTTTGGCAAAGCCTTGAAGCGCGAGTTAAAATAAAGCTTGATCACAAGAGCCTTTGCCCAATCTGCCTTCAACAGCTTATTGAGGAGTGATGGATGATTGAGAGCCTACTGAATCGCAAGGTTGAGAAGCGTCCCTCACAAGTTCAGCTCAAAGGCCGCGTTCTCTTCCTTGCAGAAGAACCGTCGCTTGTAAGAGCTCAACTTGATGGCAAGGATCTGGATATAACTACCATTCCGCCGCTGAGAAACGACATATCCACCGACGAGATCACACCCGCATACATTTGCTATCACTTTGATGAGACGCTCGGCGAGTTTGTCTACATCGGGCTGAAATGCGGCGATGAATTTCCAATAAAACGTGGAGACGTGAAGAGCGGCGGATTCGTTGTTTCGGTTTCAGGCAAGCGCCGAGGCAAGGGCTCGAGCCGTGAACAATCGCCTTACGCTGAGCTCGCGGCAGGTATACGGCTTGTCGTCGCCGAGAACATCGAACGCATTTATAAACAGAACTGTCAGAATCTCGGTCTGCTCACGTCCACGAACTTTGACCTCATCACTCGCGTCGCTAATGGTGACGAAATCGCGCTGGAAGAATTCACGAGCGGCGAAGATGAAATTACTCGCCAGATCATTGAATACGGCGGGCTGTTCCCATTCAACGTCGCGAGGCTCCAGGGAAAAGTCTCGATACCCCCGATCAGGACACCGCGACGGCCGATGACGCTTGCCGAAAAGATTTTTGCGCGCCACTTCGTAACCGATCTCTCAAGAGATCAAATTGGTGTAGAGGCGGTGCGGCCCGGCGATGCCGGCTTTGTCCGCACCGATATCAGGTTCAGCCACGAATACGTCACGCCGATGGCCGCGATCTTTTATGAACAGCTCGTTGGCGATGAACCGATCAACGATCCGTCATCGGTTTACCTGTTTCAGGATCATCTGACCTTCCTTGATGACGTTATGCCGCCGGAAAGGAAGGCGATGGGGCTGCTGGATCTCGCGCATCAACTCGTGCTCAAGCAGGAAGAATTCGCGCGCAAACAGGGAATCCGCCTGCACGCCAGGCAAGCCGATCGCAAAGGCTCCGAAGCGATCTGCCACAGTCTTATGCTCCAGGATTACGCGCTGCCGGGTCAGATCATTATTGGCTCGGACTCGCACACGCCGCACGCGGGCGCAGTCGGCTGCGTAGCTTTTGGTGTTGGGACTACCGACGTCTTCAATTCGTGGATCACCAAAGACGTTCGCGTTCGAGTGCCCGAGCAGGTTCGCATCCGCGTATCGGGCCGCAAACCTGAGAACGTCACCGCTAAGGACTTCATGCTCGCAATACTGCGAACGCCGCTCGTTCGAAACGGCGACGCAATCGGCCGATTGGTCGAGTACACCGGCGAAGCTGTGGCTGATCTGAACATCGACGAGCGCGCGACGATGACGAATATGGCGGCTGAAGTCGGGGCGTTTACCGGAATTGTCGCCGCCGACTCGAAGACCGTCGAGTTCCTTGTTGAGAGAGGCATGGCTCACGCCGACGCCGAAAAAATGTGTGAAGGAATGTTCAGCGATCCGGATGCCGAATACGCGTTGACTGTTGATATCGACGCAAGCGAGTTGCGCCCTATGATCGCGACGCCAGGTGATCCTGGAAACGGGATGTTCATAGATGAGCTTGCTGAACCGGTGAAGATCGATATTGCTTACGGTGGCTCATGCACCGCCGGTAAGAAAGAAGATCTCGATATGTACGTGCGCGTCTTTCGCGAAGCGCTAGCGCGCGGGTTGCGAGTTCATCCCAACGTGCAATGCTTCATACAATTCGGTTCCGTCGAAGTTCGGCGGCACTGTGAAGAGCGCGGCTACATTGACGTCTTACGTGAGGTCGGCGCCGACATTATCGAGCCAAGCTGTGGAGCATGCATCAACGCTGGTCCCGGGGTCAGCACCTCTAAGCAGCAGGTAGTGATCAGCGCGCAGAATCGAAATTTTCCGGGGCGCAGCGGTCCCGGCCAGATGTATCTGGCATCGCCATACACGGTAGCGGCTTCCGCGATAGCGGGGCACATAGTCGAGTATCGTCCGTCTTCAGCGGCAACGATGAAATGAAACGTGATGCGTGATTCGTGAATAATGATCAAGGATGGTCACGTATCACGTTTCACGCGTCACGAGGAGCTATCGATGGCTGCACAACCCGAAGTTGAAAAACATCGCGGGCTTGATCGCGAGACGATGTTGAAGATCTATCGGCTGATGCTGATGTCGCGGCGCATCGACGACAAAGAGCTTCAACTCAAGGCGCAAAACAAAATCTTTTTTCAGATCTCAGGCGCGGGCCACGAAGCGGTTCTCGTCGCGGCTGCGCTTGCAATGAAGCCCGCTTATGATTGGTTTTATCCGTACTATCGCGATCGCGCTTTGTGTTTGGCGCTTGGCGTGACCCCAACTGAAATGTTTTTAGAAGCGACTGGCGCTGCTGCTGATCCGGCATCCGGTGGACGTCAGATGCCGAGCCATTGGGGAAACAAACCGCTCAACATCGTTACTCAATCTTCACCAACCGGAACACAATTCCTGCAAGCGGTCGGCTGCGCTGAAGCGGCGTACCGAGCTGAATTGATCGGCAATCCGGCGAAGCTGCTCGAGGGCTATCAGCACGACTCGATCGTTTATGTTTCTGCCGGCGACGGAACCACGAGCGAGGGCGAGTTCTTCGAGTCGCTCAATACAGCTTGCAACGTGAAGCTGCCGGTTCTTTATATGATCGAAGACAACGGCTACGCGATCTCGGTGCCGGTCGAAGTTCAAACCGCGGGCGGAAGCATCTCAAAACTCGTCAGTGGATTTCCGAATCTGTTTATCGCTGAAGTCGACGGCTGCGATCCAGTAGCCAGCTACCAAACTATGAAGCGAGCAGTCTCATATTGTCGCGAGCGTAGCGGGCCTGCCCTGGTGCACGCGCACGTCACTCGACCGTATTCACATTCGCAATCCGACGATGAGAAACAATACCGACCTCGAGTTGAACTGGATGACGAAGTTGCGCACGATCCGACGAAGACGTTTCCGGCATTCTTGATTTCAGAAGGGCTCGCAACGGAAGCGGAAATCAAACGCATCGGCGAGGAAGTAGACGAGGAAGTGAATCGCGCGGCTGATGAAGCCATTGCCGCGCCCCAACCGGCTAAAGAAACCGCGACTCTGTATCTCTACTCGCCTGACATCGATCCGACATCACGAGACTTCGACAAGGCTGACATCCCGAATGCGTCAGCGGGAGTGAAGGAAGGCGCTCCCGCGCCGAAGACGATGCTCGACTTAATCAACGCGTGTTTGTACGACGAGATGGCTCGCGACGACCACATAGTGGTCTTCGGTGAGGACATCGCCGATTGCAGCCGCGAAAATTACCTCGAAGAAGTAAAGGGCAAAGGCGGCGTATTTAAAGTTACTGCCAATCTACAGCGCCGATTCGGAAGCGCGCGAGTCTTCAATACTCCACTCGCCGAAGCCAACATCATCGGCCGAGCCGTAGGACTTGCAACCCGCGGCATCAAACCCGTCCCCGAGATTCAGTTCTTCGATTACATCTGGCCGGCAATGCAGCAGCTCCGCAATGAAGTCCCTACGATTCGATGGCGCTCGAACAACACGTTTAAGTGTCCGATGGTCATCCGCGTGGCGATCGGCGGCTACCTGAAAGGCGGCGCGATCTGTCACAGCCAGTGCAGCGAAGTTCTGTTCACACACACGCCCGGAATGCGAGTGGTGATGCCTTCAAACGCGCTCGATGCCAACGGCCTGCTGCGCACGGCGCTCCGCTGCGACGATCCGGTGATGTTTCTCGAGCACAAACATCTCTATCGGCAGACTCACAACAAGGGCGTTTATCCGGGCCCGGATTATATGATCCCATTCGGCAAAGCGAACGTCGTGCGCGAAGGCTCAGACGTTACGATTATCACCTACGGCGCGACGGTGTATCGCTCGGTTGTAGCTGCAAAGAAAGTCGAAGAAGAACAAGGCGTCAAAGCAGAAGTAATCGATCTGCGCAGCCTGAGCCCTTATGACTGGGAGACGATCGCGCAATCGGTTCAGAAGACGAGCAAAGCGCTGGTTGTTTACGAAGACAACGAATCGTGGGGCTACGGCGCAGAGATTGCGGCTCGCATTGCAGATGAGTTGTTCGAGTATCTTGACGCTCCGGTGAGTAGGGTAGCGGCTCTTGATACGTGGGTAGCTTACGCGCCGGATCTTGAGGATGAGATCCTTCCGCAGGTTGACGATGTTGTTGAGGGACTCGTCCGTCTTGCCCGCTATTGAGGAGGAACAAGAGTCAGGTTGCCTCTGATATTCAAGCACGAGACAACGAAGCGACTGGCAGGCATGCACACGTGTTAGAATACGGCGTTGAAGAGGCTACCGCTGTCCTGATCCTTAATACCGCGCGGACTGATCAGAGTCGAGGTGTTCGATGTTCGATGCAGGAGTTCTGACATTCAAAGAGTTTGCGATGAAAGAAGCTCTGCCGCTTGCGACAATTCAGAATGCGGTGTTGGAGTTCCTGCGTGGTCGCGAGGATGGAGTTGTATTCGGCGCGCAAGCGGTTAATGCGTACGTTGCTGAGCCTCGAATGTCGCAAGATGTTGACTTGTTATCAACACGCGCCGAGGGGTTGGCTGAGGAGCTGCGCGAACATCTCAGTCAACTTTTCCATATCGCAGTACGTGTGCGTCAGATCGCGGGTGGCCGCGGCTATCGGCTGTTTCAGATTCGAAAATCAGGTAATCGTCATCTTGTCGACGTGCGGCCAGTAGACACGTTGCCATCAGCGCAACGATTCGAGGGCGTGTTGGTAATTGCGCCCCCTGACTTGATTGCCAGCAAGGTGATCTCCTACCATCGCCGGCTCGGTAAGCCAAAATCATTTACAGACCGCCGAGACATCGCGATGTTGCTTTTGCAGTTTCCTGAACTCAAGAAGACGAGCGGTCCGGTCGCCGATGCTCTTGCTTCGGCGGGGGCTGATTCAGAAATACTCGCAACCTGGTGTGAGTTGGTAGATCAGGAGATTAAGCCGCCGAACGAAGACGATGAATTCTAAAGCAGCTACGAAAAAATTGGTTCGAGCTCATCGATAACTGATCAAGAATTCTTCCTTCCTTGCGCAAGCTCTTTCCTGAAAGATAGATTGATTGACCAGTGAACTTTCCACGATCCAGCGGAATTCTCCTGCATCCAACTTCCCTTCCCGGAAACTTCGGCATCGGAGGTCTCGGCGATGAAGCTTACACCTTCGTGGATTTCCTCTCTGCAAGCGCACAAAGCCTTTGGCAAGTGCTGCCGCTTGGACCAACCGGCTACGGAGACTCGCCCTATCAATGCTTCTCGGCGTTCGCCGGCAACACTTTGTTGATTAGTCCCGAACGATTGGCTCGAGCCGGCTTGATTTCCTCACGCGATCTCTCCAACGCTCCGCGATTTCGACCGGGGCGTGTAGAGTTTGGACCGGTCATCGAGTTCAAGAAGGCGCTTCTTGAAAGGGCCTTTGAGTCTTTCAAGCGAAACGACGCCGGGCTCGGCGATCAGTTCCATTCATTTTGTTATCACACCGGATGGTGGCTTGAAGACTATGCGATTTTTCGCGCGCTTAAAGACGCTCACGGTGGCGTAGCCTGGACCGAGTGGGAACCGAGGTTCGCTTTTCGCGAACCTGCCGCGATGGCTGAGGCGCAGGCAGCACTTCAAGAAAAAATCGAGGCTGAGAAGTTTTTTCAATTTCTCTTTTTTAAGCAGTGGTTCGAGTTGAAGTCGTATTGCCGCGAGCGCGGCATTTCGATCATCGGCGACGCGCCTATTTTCGTCGCGTTCGATTCGGCCGATGTGTGGACTCACCCGGAGCTGTTCAAGCTGGACGACCAGCGAAAGCCGGTGACCGTTGCCGGAGTCCCGCCGGACTACTTCAGCAAGACCGGTCAGCTTTGGGGCAATCCGATCTACAACTGGGACGTGATGCGCGCGACAGGTTTTCGATGGTGGATCGATCGACTGCGTGAAACGCTCAAGACTGTCGACGTGCTTCGGATCGATCACTTTCGCGGATTTGCCGCGTGTTGGGAAGTTCCGGGCGCGGACAAAACAGCAGAGCGAGGCCAATGGGTCGAAGTGCCCGGCCGCGAGCTTTTTACAACGTTGAGAAACACGTTGGGCGAGCTTCCAATCATCGCCGAGGATCTCGGAGTAATAACACCCGATGTTGAAGCCTTGCGCGACGATTTCGGATTTCCGGGGATGAGAGTTCTCCAGTTCGCATTTCGCGGTGACAGCAAGACGATTGATCTGCCTCATAACTACATTCAAAACTGCGTGGTATACACGGGCACTCACGACAACGACACCACGGTCGGATGGTTTCGAAGCAAGGCCGGTCGCGGCTCGACGCGCGACGCGAGCCAGATCGAACGCGAGCGAGCTTATTGCCTCAGCTATCTGGATTCCGACGGAAGCAAGATTCATTGGGACATGATTCGAGCGGCGTGGGCGTCAGTTGCGAACACTGCGGTCGCGCCTCTTCAAGACGTGCTCGGACTGGGCTCTCACGCGAGGATGAATCTCCCGGCAAGCCAGCGAGGAAACTGGCAATGGCGTTTCAGAGCGGGCGCGCTAACGAAGAGGCTCAACGACACATTGAGAGAGCTGACAGAGCTTTACGGACGTCAGCAGAAGAATTGAGGGCTACAAAACATATCGCCACCTTTATTTGATTGATTTCCAACCGCGTGCGCCAATGACAAATGAAAAATGTTGAATGACAAATGGCAATGTAATCTTTCTAACTCGGCGCTTGCCTTGCTCGCTCCATAGCCCATTTCTATAATCGTTAATTCGATTCGCTATACGGGAGACAGCATGTCAATCACTAAGAGTGATGTTGAAAGAATTGCCGAACTCGCGAGACTCGAGCTGACAACCGAGGAAATTGATCTGTTCACCAATCAGCTCAGCTCGATAATCGAGCACGTAGCAAAGTTGAATGAGCTGGACACGTCCGATGTGCTTCCGATGTCTCACTGCGCGCCCGGCGGCGGCGTTGAATACACGCTACGAGAGGATCGCGTGATCCCGAGCCTCGGTCAGAAAGTCGCCGTTGAGAGCGCACCCGATGCCGAGTCAGGATACTTCAAAGTGCCAAAGGTGATCGGCGGCTGAACCCAGAGCTTAAAGAAAAACATTTTGGATCTTAAGAAACTTACAATCAGGTCACTTCGCAATCGCATCACATCAGGCGACGTCAAGGCGATCGACGTTTGTCGAGCCGCGCTTGACCGAATCGAACAACTTGCCGAATTGAACGCCTTTCTCACGGTGGTCTCGGACTCTGCGATTGCGCAGGCTCAGGAAATCGATCGCGCGGCCGTGCAAGGCGATGAGCTTCCGCCGCTGGCCGGAGCGATCATCGCAGTCAAAGACAATATGGTCATGCGCGGAGTGCGGACGACCGCCGGCTCGAGGATCTTGTTCAACTACAAGCCGCCTTACACCGCAACTGCGATTGAGCGTCTTCAGCAAGCCGGCGCGATCATAATCGGAAAGACCAACCTCGACGAATTCGCAATGGGCTCTTCGACTGAGAATTCCGCTTTCGGTCCGGTGAAGAATCCCTGGGACACCTCGCGAGTTCCCGGCGGCTCTTCCGGGGGTTCGGCCGTTGCCGTGGCCGCGGGATTGGCGATGGGTGCTCTTGGTTCGGACACCGGCGGATCGATTCGCCAGCCTGCAAGCTTGTGCGGAGTCGTCGGACTCAAACCGACTTACGGCCGAGTTTCGCGTTACGGCTTGATCGCGTTCGGCTCGTCGCTCGATCAAATCGGTCCGTTCGCGAATTCTGTTGAAGACGCCGCGCAAATTCTGAGCGTGATTGCCGGACGCGACGCGAACGATTCGACTTCAAGCAACGTCGACGTCGAAGACCATGCCGCGTCGTTGAGCGGCAACATAAGCGGATTACGCGTCGGCGTTCCGAGAGAGTACTTCGGCGCGGGTTTGGATTCCGAGGTGAAGCAGGCAATCGACCAGGCGATCAAGAAACTTGAGGAGGCCGAAGCAACTATCGTCGACGTCAGTCTGCCACACACGGAATATGCAGTGCCGGTTTACTACTTGATCGCGACCGCCGAAGCTAGCGCGAATCTGGCGAGGTTTGACGGAGTGCGCTACGGGTTTCGAGCTGAAGAAGCGACGACATTGCAGTCGATGTACAGCCGAACCCGCGATCAGGGCTTCGGCGCCGAGGTGAAGCGTCGAATAATGCTCGGCACCTATGCATTGTCGGCGGGATACTACGATCAGTATTACGGCAAAGCGCAGAAGGTGCGTTCGCTGATCGAGCGAGACTTTCGAGAAGCCTTCGAGAAGTGCGACGTGATAGCTACGCCTACCGCTCCAACTCCGGCGTTCAAGCTCGGCGACAAGACCAACGACCCGCTCGAAATGTATCTCTCCGACATTTACACGATCACGGCAAACCTCGCAGGAGTGCCCGGCCTGAGCATGCCTTGCGGTCTTTCATCAAGCGGGTTGCCGATTGGGATTCAACTGATCGGCAAACACTTCGATGAAGCTCGCCTGCTGCGAACAGCGTACAACCTGGAACAGGCCCTGGGAGCCGATTTCACGCCGCCGGCTAATGTCGATATCTGAGCTCGTCGCCAATAAGCACTCGTCATGTATGGGCGGCCCACTGTGGCCGCCCCTCGTTTGAATCGAACGCGCTTGGTTGCGAAAAGGGGCGGCTTCAGGGGTCGCATTGACATTACCTGGACCAGATGTCAGAACCAGAAAAACGAAAACGAGAATCCGCGAGCGATCAAACGGGGTTTGGGTCGACGGATCTCATGTTGCTGTTGATGACCGTGATCTGGGGCTCGAACTTCACCGCGATAAAATACTCACTTGAGGACCTGTTGCCGCTCAGCTTCAACGCCCTTCGATTCACGATTGCTTCTCTAATCATGCTTGTCATCGCTCTAAGGTCCCGCGGCGGAGTGAGACTTGCGCCCGGCGATGGATGGCGATTGTTCGGCCTCGGGCTTCTCGGCAACACTGTTTACCAGTCAGTTTTCATCTCAGGCATGGCTCACACGCGAGCCGGCAACGCGGCTCTTATTCTCGCGACCACTCCGATGTTCACGGCCGTCCTCGGCCGCATTCGCGGGCACGAGCATTTCGCTGCGCGTGGAATCGCCGGTTTGTTTCTTGCCTTCGCGGGAATCGTCTTGATTGTGTTGAGCGGGCGCGGTGAGGTCACACTTGGAGAGACGATATTGGGCGACTGCCTGTTACTGGCTTCGACCATTTGCTGGTCGGTCTACACAGTCGGGTCGAAGCATCTGGTGAACAAGTACGGCCCTATGAAAGCTACGACAATAATGATGACCAGTGGAACCCCGCTGTTGCTGCTGGTCTGCTTGCCTTCGCTCATCAAACAGGATTGGTCGCGAGTTCGCCCTATCGCCTGGGCCGGGCTTGTTTACAGCGGGATGTTTGCGATCGCGCTCGCGTACATCATCTGGAGTTACGGAGTTCGAAAAATCGGATCGACTCGAACTGCCATCTACGCAAACGTCACCCCGATCGTCGCGATAGTTGTAGCGTGGATTGCGCTCGGCGAGTCGCCCACGCCTGGTCAACTCGCCGGAGCCGTAATCATTTTCGCCGGTGTTTATCTCGTCCGCCACGGAATGATCGCGATCGCGCCCGAAGAAGTTATTGAAGAAGAGTTCGAAGAGGCAGCACTCAGTCCGGGCAAGAACTAGTTGCCGATCGAACAACCAGGCAGTGGTTCTCCAGATACAAGGAGCGACAGCCCTTCAAGCGCCGCCCAGATCGGAAGCAAAGCAGCGATGCCGACTGTGATTCCCGCGATCAGTCCAGTGTTCTTGAGCGCTTTAACAAACGGATTGCGCCACTTCACGCGAGAAACATCAGTGTAATCTATCGGTGTCACTTTATCGCCGTTGCCCAATATGCCGTGTGCGTCGGTTATGGAAAACCCGCGACCGGTTTGGGATGACACGACACCGCTCACGCTCGATCCATTCTTGAGCATGACGATGAGCCGCTTGTCCTTCGCGCTCGCTTCAGCTACACGAGCCTTGATCTGATCGACGGTCATCGTATCGTCGGCAGTTTTCTTCCGGCCAAAGCAAAGTGGCGCCGCATCAACGATCAACAGCAGCGACAGAAAACAAATAGCGATTCTCAATCTCATAGTAATCTCCTTTCGATTATTCTCGCGATTCCTTTGCGCTCGCCGATGTCTGACTGCAACGATCATTCCCGGCAAATCACCGCTGCGTTTATCGTGTGAAGAACAAATACGTGGCTACGTGTTGGCTCAACCGCAGCACTAACATTGCGATTGAAGTGGAAATACTGCGTAGGCTTCGCATGTCACGTTCGCGGGCACGCCCCAGACAATTTCGATTTACATCTCTATTCGGTCGAATTACAATGACCAAGCTTTTCAACCGCAACCTCCGAATTAAAAGAAAAAGAATGAGAGATCCCAAGCCGCGTACGCTTGTCGAATTACTGGAACACTCTGTAGCCGCCGGTCCCGATCGCCCTGCGCTGCGCTTCAAGCAAGGCAAGGAATGGACGAGCCTCACCGCCGCGCGTTTATTCGAGCGCGTTCGTAATGTTGCTCTCGGTTTGTATCAGCAAGGCATTCGCAAAGGAGATCGCGTCGCGATTCTTGCCGAAAGCGGACCGCTTTGGTCGATCACCGACTACGCCGCTCTCTCAACGGGTGCTGTAGTCGTCCCGATCTATCCAACTCAGCCGCCTCACCAGGTCGAGTACATCCTGCGTGAATCCGCGCCCGAGCTTCTGTTTGTATCAACCGCACGACAGATGCGCCGCGTCGAGGATGTAATCAGGAAATTTCCAGACTTGCGCATCATCCCATTTCAACCGATCGCGAACGGCGAGAATCTGATTCCGTTTGACTCGCTTGAAGAGGCCGGCGCGCGCCTCACGCTCGATCGGCCCGAGCTATTTGATTTGATCGCGTCCGATGTGCACGCTTCGGATCTCGCTTCGATCATCTACACATCGGGCACTACGGGCGAGCCCAAAGGCGCGATGCTCACCCACGGCAACATCACCTTCAACGCGCTGGCTTCGGGCGTTCATCTCGACATCGAGCCCGATGGAGTGATGCTCTCGTTCCTTCCGCTCTCGCACATCTTCGAGCGCATGGTTTTGTACCTGTGCATGTACTTTCAGGTGCAGATCAATTATGCGAATGGCATCGAGACTGTCGCTGGAGACATTCAGGAGGTTCACCCCACTTTGATGTCGACCGTGCCGCGGCTGCTTGAGAAGATTTTCGCGCGCATGCAGAAGACTGCAGGCGAAGGCAGCGGTCTGAAGAAAAAGATCTTCGTTCGATCGCTCGAAGTCGCGCGCCAATCGGCGCGGTTCTCCACGATGAATGCGCCTCTGCCGCCGCTGCTCGAGTTTCAACGCGACATCGCCGACAAGCTTGTCTTCGAGAAACTTCGCAATGCGGTAGGCGGAAGGATCAGGCGAATGGTTTCGGGCGGTGCGGCGCTGCCTGCGGACATCGCGCTTGTGTTCGTCGGCGCGGGAGTTTCAGTGCTTCAAGGCTACGGTTTGACCGAGACCTCGCCGGTGATCGCCGCGTGCACGCTCGATCACAATCGGATTGGGTCAGTCGGGCGGCCTATCCCGGGGATCGAACTGAAGATCGCTGAGGACGGCGAGATACTGACTCGCGGGCCTCACGTGTTTCAGGGCTACTTCAACAAGCCTGAGGAGACCGCGGCTGCCTTTGCCGAAGACGTTGATGGCGGCGAGCGGTGGTTCAAGACAGGTGACATCGGCGTCATCGATCCCGAAGGGTTTCTGTTCATCACCGATCGCAAGAAAGATCTGATCAAAACTTCAGCGGGCAAGTATGTAGCCCCTCAAATGATCGAAGGTCTCATCAATCAAAGCGAGTACGTCGAGCAGGCAGTCATCGTTGGCGACAAACGCAAATACGTCGCGGCTCTGATAGTGCCGGACTTCGAACGCTTGCGCGCGTGGGCAAAGGGCGAAGGCATTCAGACCGCCGACAAGCACAAGTTAGTGGCGGACCGTCGAGTGATCGATATGATCAAAGCGGATGTTAATCGCTTAACTCGGGAGCTTGCGGATTATGAAAAAGTAAAACGAATCGCGTTGCTTGCGGATGAGTTCAGCATTGATGGCGGAGAGCTTACACCGACACTCAAGGTGAAACGACGAGTGGTTGAAGAAAAGTACGGCGAGTTGATCGAGTCGCTCTATTCGGGCGGTAAGTGGAGTTAAGTGGCAGTAAGCGAGATGGCAGAACTCCCGCCCTTATAATGTATTAGAAGGGTATGTCATTTACCTCTTGCCTAACATCATAACGATTGACGGAATCTAACTTTGTTTGGATGTTGCTTAAAATGATATTCTTCTTTTCACGTGAGCATGATCTGAACAGGTCTATAAAATCCTTGAGCACATCGACGCGAAACGTTAGCGCTGTGTGAAAGTAGTACGAACCCTTAACAAAACACTTTATTATTGAAGTGTTTATCCGGAATGAATTCCTCAAGCATCACTCTTTTGTAAAGTTCCTCTAGTCGCGATTGAATATCATCGATTTCATCGAAGTACTTCGTGTTCTGTTCAATCTTTTGATATTACTGCATAGAGAGAGCTTGAGAACCGTCTGTAGTCCTGCTGCTCAGTGTATGAGAAGTCAATGTTTAAGAACTTATCCGACAGCAATTCGCGCCTGGCATCGGCAAAGGACGCGATCCTTTCCACCGGATCAAAAGCACACATACGTTTAAGCAAATCCGTATGCTTGAAATGCTCCAGTCCTTGCTCGATTACAATCTTCTCAAAGAGTTTTCCGACAAAATAAACTTCAGTTCTATAGTTATAAATACTTTTCCCAAATTCGAAAGGAACTTCACACCACCAATTCAGACTTATGCTTTTGTCGAAGTCGCCATCAGATGTTGCCGCTTTTCCGAAGCCGAAATCGATTATTTTTATGATGCTACTCTCTGTCACCAGTACGTTTTGTGTGCGAATGTCGCGGTGTAATATTTTGTTCTTCTCTAAATGGGCGAACCCCTCAATTACCTGAATAAATATTTCATTGATATCCTCCGGATGTGCCGCCAAGTGGTCCTCGATGTCAGAACCCCTAACGTATTCCATGACAATATATCCGGCCCGTTGCTCC